>Ga0209777_10000099_pt1 | contig 145043 bp, 129 predicted proteins | sample FrelakmetHBP12HB_FD_187147 | JGI IMG/M metagenome (GOLD analysis project Ga0209777, IMG submission 187147) | Freshwater lake sediment microbial communities from the University of Notre Dame, USA, for methane emissions studies -HBP12 HB (SPAdes)... | ecosystem: Environmental > Aquatic >... | reverse complement strand
TAATCAGTCGATGATTGAGGATGCGGGTGTTATTTTCGTAGCCTGTGCTGACCTGTCATCGTATTCACCCGACAGTTATTTGAAAAGGAGACAAGAAGCTGTGGATGCCGGAGTCTTTCCTGCCAGCACACTTAAAGATCCCATTTTCCTCGCGCAAATCAACTCCCGCGCTGACCTGGCGACATTTGCGCCGTCTGCAATGGCAAACACCTACATCGCAATTGAACATATCGTTCTCATGGCGACCGCACTGGGACTTGGCTCATGCTGGATCGGTGCTATACGTGACCACAACGCTCTTAAAAAATTATTGGATATTCCACAGGACATGATGTTGGTAGCTTTACTAGCTGTGGGTTATACCGAAGCAAAGCCACCGAGCCGTCCTCACATGCCGATGGATAAGATTCTACTTCGTCCTTTCCCTCATATATCCCTTCAAAAGTCTGTTTAACATAGCCACTTGATATTATTGGATCAACAATTCCTCATAATGGTAAGGAGCTATCGCTTCCGGTAAATTTGTGTTTCTGCCTCTACCTGATATTAACCTCGATACCGGGAAGGCTTCCATCTTCTGTTTATCGTAGGGTTCTAACATTGAGTTGATATCTGATATATCCAAATCATTAACTAGCCACTTCTTCTCATCTTCCGGTTTTAGAATCACCGGCATTCTTTTTCTGGTATTGTGAATCCGCGCCAATAATGGATTGGCTTCGGTGGTGACGATAGAAAAGGTGCTATGGAACTTAATACCTTCCCATCAATAGCATTGTGTCTTACAATATTGCTGTTACTTGGGGAAAATGGGGGTAAGTTCACCCGCAGTAGTTTTGGGATGGTACAAAAGAGTTGGTGGATTGGGGCAATTAGGTGATTTCAAATTGAGCTAATAGACTGCATAATTTGAAAGGGAAGATATAATGCAAAAAGGGCAGATCATTCGAGCCATTGACCACAGCACGATCATCCAGCTTTTGTGCACCAACGGCCTGGATTTGCTGTCTGTTTACTTTGAACCCGCACCCTATAGCCTATTTTGTAGGGCGATAGAAAAGGCCGGGCTAAAGCTAGAAGGATTACAAATCCTATTTGATGGGCAACAAATTCATGTGATTGCCCTGGGTAATACTTGGGGTTTTTCACATCACTTAACAAGGACGAACTAGTTCCCGCCGGTAAACTGACTGAAGATCCAGTATTGTCTTTTCAAAAGCATCACATAGTAGTAAACCAAAATATTTACACATTTCCAAACACTTTACATCCTCACCATAACTTCTATACCGTTGCCTACTGGCATAAGCTAAAATGTGCTTATTGCCTCAAAATAGTTTCTGACGTAAAATGAGGAACTAAGTGCCCATTACTGGTAAACGGCTTAATAATAATTACTCGGTGGAGTATTTATGGCGCAGTAAAATATCTGGACAATTAATGTGGGGATACCGCGAGGGGGTGCAATTGTATGCTGAAATTGTCTAAGGTCGGCTCTCACGAGTGGGAGTTCGTCTATCCCAAAATATATAATCAATTAATGGATGAATTCCATCGAGGCTGCGAATTATTTGAGGAAGGCAATCTCCCAGCGGCAGAGAGTATTTTCAAATCGGTCTTGGCACAGATGCCGGACCATCTCGATGCCATTCACCATTTAGCCATGGTTCAATCAGAACAGGGTTTAGTCGGCCAAGCTCGTGACCTCTGGGAACAATCTATTCGTATCGGGCGCAAGGCGTTTCCGCCAGAATTCGAGCCTAACCGGGACCGCCTTGAATGGGGATGGCTGGACAATCGGCCGTTTCTACGATGCCTACACGGGCTGGCGCTAGCTATTGACGACGAGGGTAAAGCAATTGAGTCTCTGAAGCTATTCCGTGAATTGCTGTCTCTGAATCCCAACGATAATCAAGGGGTTCGGGCTCTAGCGGTAGAGGCATCATTGAAGCTAGGGAAATTTGAAGATGTGCTGGAGATAACCAAGAAATACCCTGATGACATGATGCCGGAGACTCTTTACGGCCGCGCCTTAGCCTTTTTCAAGCTGGGTCAACGACGCAGAGCCAACATATCCCTGCGAGAGGCGATTGAATATCTGCCCCGAGTAGCCAAGGAGCTTCTAAAGACAAAACATCGCTTGCCGAAGGAGGCAATGACCAACGGGGTTGAAGTTGGCGGGGCGGACGAGGCCTATTACTATTGGGAACGCTCTGGACCGTTATGGACAGAGGACGCCCCCGCTCTTGAATGGTTAAGAGTTACCGTGAAATCTGCTGCTGAGCCCAAGCGAAATATCAGCTAACGTAAAAATACCCTCGAGGAACAACTACTTCCTGATACTACTCATAATTGTGACTCGATATCAGGGGCAATCTGTTTAACTGCCTTTTGCTTTAATCTTAAACGTCAAATACCCCGCTCCAAAAAGGCAAGCTCTTTGCCAAGAGTAATTGTTTAGTTTATAATCCCTATACAAAAGGATTCCCTTTCGAGTCAAAAATCAAGGGTAACTCTCTGTTTCAAGATAACCTATAATTTTTTAAGTAAAATACACTAATTACCGGCTTAATCTGTTTCACTAATAATGCTAGAATTTAGAATATAGACCAAGTAATACATAAATATGTGATTTGAATAGGTGAATATTTAATTTGATTAACAAAAACGATAAACAGAACTCAGATAGACCAAAAGATTGCCCTAGGGTCACCGCGCTGATCTGTACCATGAACGAAGAGGCTAGTTTACCCTATGTTTTACCGCTGATACCCCCTTGGATAAATGCTATGCGCCCATTATAATTTTGGATTGGTGAGTTTTATTCTCGATTTTCCAAGGTTACATTACTTTTCAACGAACTAAATACCGATAGTTGATAGCCATTTTGTACGCAGTTAATGTTCTTCTCCATTCCGTATTTCATTTATTTGCTTCATTAGAGCAACTTGCGGAATCAGTATCCGTTTACCATATCGTATATGGGGTATTTTATTCTGACTAATTAGGTTATAAACCGTGGCACGACTAAGTCCTAATATCTCAGTCGCTTCAGAACAAGAAAGGGCAATCTTCTCTGCCAGAGGTCCGCTACTATATGAATTTGGTATGATTGTATCAGCCTTAGGTTTATTATGTAATTTTTTGGCGATTTCTCTAGCCAATATTTTAGCTAATACAACAAATCCGTCATATAATTTCTGGCGGTCGGTAACATCAATATCCGCTTCTTGATTTGTGACCGAAGTAAGTCTTGTCTGTTTGTCTCTCTCATCCATCTGCTCGTTTACCCCCTATCCCATTTATTATTAGAAATGCACACCACCGAAAATTAGCAGGACCTCATCCGGTTCGTTACTCTTCTCCGGTGTGTACGCCAGTCTATACATAAAACGTATACACGTCAAGGGGTTTTTAAAAATATTTTTGTGATTTGACGTTTTGATGGTCAAGCTGTAATCTATTGTAGGATAGTTGGAATGTTAGATTGTAGGAGAAACATATGTCAGACCTAGTACAGGTGCGTAAAAAAGCACAGGTGACGCTACCGCAGTCGGTAAGGCAAAAGCTTGGAATAGAAGAAGGAGACTTCCTTGATATCCAGGTACGAAGCGGAGAGATAGTGCTCAAAGTTAAGAAGCTGGTGGATAAAGAACAGGCATGGTTCTGGACAAACCGCTGGCAACAGGGCGAAAAAGAGGCTGAAGAAGATATTCACGCTAACCGGGTACATAATTTCCCTGAAGCCAAAAAGGCTGTGGCCTTCCTTCATAAACAGGCTGGAAAGAAAGCCACTAAATCGAATGAGAGCGTCGGTTAATGCCAATTCAGCTTACCAACCGGTTTGTTCGCCAGTATGGGCAATTACCTGCGGCAACACAACGTAAGGTAGACAAATCACTAAAGTTGCTTGACGCCAATTTCCGATATCCTGGGCTACGTAGCCATCAGGTAGTGAGTGCTCCAGGGGTTTTCGAAGCCTACGTTGATGTTAAGTACCGGATGACTTTTGAGCGTCATAACGATACTTTTATTATGCGTAACGTTGACAACCACGATGAATGTCTCAGGAATCCATAAAGCATCGACTGGTTAAGCAATGATAGAAAGGCCAGCATCCATTTAAGAGAAACGAATTGTCTTGGGATTTGTTTGAATTCTAATTAATCGAGATGACCATTCGTCCAACAAGTGATATTTCGTGTTTCAGGAGAAGACAAACTCTCCCAAGAAAAAGGTGGGAATTCGCTAATAAATTGAGAAACGTTTTGATAAAGATTACGATGACTGACTGCAATTGGCCCGGAAACGATGTGCTGATGAAAAAATACCACGATGAAAAATGGGGCAAACCCAATCATTCTGATATAGTTCATTTTGAATTCTTGATACTCGAAGGAGCGCAAGCTGGCTTAAGCTGGAAGACAATCTTGCACAGACGTGAAGGCTACAAAAAAGCCTTCTATAACTATGATTGGAATAAGGTGTGCTAAAATGACAGAAAGGGATGTGGACAGATTGGTCAAGGATCCCCAGATTATCCGCAATCGACTAAAAATCACGTCAGCTATCAACAACGCCAAGAGATTCATCGAAATACGGAAGGAATTCGGTTCTTTCGACAATTATCTTTGGGGATTCACTGATGGGAAGGTTATAAATAACGAACCGAAGTCATTGAGAGACATACATGCCACTTCGGAGTTGTCGGATATCATAAGTAAAGACCTCAAGAAACGAAACTTCAGCTTTGCCGGTTCCACTATCGTTTACGCGCATTTACAAGCAGTTGGGATTGTTAATGATCATTTGGTTGGATGCGGCAAAAAATAAATGCAGGTGTTAATCTTTTAGAGAGATCCTAAATAGTGAACTAAACCGGACAATTGTTTCCATTTTGAATCCAACCAATCTGTGTTTCAAGTAGAGATTAACTTTTGTATAATAAAGTTCAAGCTATGGAATACGAATTAATAAAACATTGGAATTATGAGCTTTCAGAACCACCCTGCACCCCCGGATCGGGAAGGTATGGTGTTAGGATAACATTACAGGAAGATATCAGCGCCGTTTTCCCCTACCTTAATTCCATTTTAGAAGAAACGATTTACGATCATGTAAATAAGGTGCTCATTGGGCGGGAAGGGCAGCGCCTGTATGCATTCCGTCCGCAAGAAATCCAGGTTTCCGGTGTCGATGAAACTACACAAGTTTCGATGGTTGCAAATACAGCGATCGAACTTGTCAACCGCATTTGGCGGATACATCCCACCATTAAGCCTCGTTTTGCCGAACGTAAATTACCCGCCGCATTTGATATCTATCACTATCTGCCTAAAACGAACTGCCGCAAGTGCGGTTATACCACATGTCTTGTTTTTGCAGTGGAACTGCGTCAGAGAAAATGCTCGATAAAAGAATGTCCGATATTATGTCAACCAGAATATGCCACCCAAAATAATATGATAAAAAAACTATTTGCGGAAGAGTAGTCTATTCACCTAGGGATCATATATTTACTTTCGCCCGTGTTTTGAATCCAATTGAGCCGTGTTTCCGGTATAGATTGACTCTCCTTTTTTCTGCCTCATGTAGTGTATGGATTGAAGCTATTTTTATTTACCATAATTATGATTATCAGTCCAACGATTTAAATAGACTTAAGAATTATTAACAACTCGTTATTCCGAGTTCTATTTTTATTTTAAGGCCTGCGCATAATAGAAATACTGGTTATGGGAGAGCATTTAAGTCGTTAAGGAATTTATCAACCTTTTCCTTGTTCCAGCCAGTATATCCTGCGACCATCTGTATGTTCATGCCCATTGCCATAGACATTGTCCCGGGGTCAACCTCACTGCCGTAGTACTTGTCGATCAATGCCTTCCCACCATTTTTTTTGACGACATCTGCAACTAACGAATTGATTGTGAATACCATGATACCCTCCTTCAATTCTTTCATCCTACGATTCCATCGTTGGTCAGTGCTAGTCTAATGTAAATTACGCCAGCAGTCCCCCATCAACTATCAGTGTCTGACCGGTAATGTAGCTTGCGGCGTCAGATGCCAGAAATAGAGCTGCGCTGGCAATTTCCTCAGGCTCTGCAAGTCTACCAAGAGGAACGCTGGTGGTGATCATTTTCTGCAAAGTTTCCTGGACATGAGCAGCATCTATTTGGACGCCGCGCTGGCCGGCTAACATCTGTAAACCGGCAATTGTTTCTGGTGTCAATGATGAAGGATCCCAGAGATAGCGAAGCATGTCTGTTTTTACGCCACCCGGAGCAATGGCATTAGCTCGGATATTGAATTTCCCGAGGTCCCATGCTAAACCGTGCGTCAGCAGAATGATACCAGCCTTAGAAACGCCGTATGAACTGCTTCCACGCCGTAGAGCAGCTACAGACAGACCTTCGATAGAGGATATATTAATGATGCTGCCAGAACCGTTTTGCACCATAAAAGGGATGGCGGCTTTACTGCAAAGATAGCACCCTTTCACGTTAGTATCCATAACCTGGTCCCACTCGCTTTCAGGAAGCATGGGGATGGGTGTACCCGGAGAGATTCCGGCATTATTAACCAGAATATCAATCCGTCCGAATTGCGCAGCTACCGCCTGTACCGTTTTTATTACCTGCGCCTCGACAGAAACATTCATGGTAAAGCCGGTGCATTTTCTGCCCAGATTCTTTATTTCGGTTACCGTTTTCTCAAGGTCGCCGTTCTCAGAAACATAATCACAGACGGCGATATCCGCACCGGCCTTTGCCATCATTAAAGCAATCGCTCTTCCTATACCCCGGCGGCTGCCGGTAATAAGGGCGACTTTCCCTTTTAGGGAAAACAGGTCATTGTAATCTTTCATACTGCATTACCTCCGATAATGTAATATTCTTATTTTCTTATGTCGGGGCTGGTATTCCCGTTAATTGGGAATCAACTTTGCTGTAAAACAGTTATTTATTTAATACCTGTTATTTCACTGATATTTGTTTGATATTTACCCAAGATTTTGACAATATCCTGGCGAAACTTGGAAAGCGAATCAGCTAGATCTTTTAATTCTCCATCGGTCAGGTCATTGAAGGCTTTTTCACCCTCGTCTACTGCTTTATGCACCCATTCCAGATAAATCTGGTTTCCCTTATCGGTGAGGTTGATTTTGATAACCCGCCGATCGACTGTATCGTTCTTCCGCTCGACAAAACCAAGGTTTACCAGCTTATCAACCATATGGGTCATTTGAGAACGGGGTATTAATAACCAATAGGCTACTACCGAGATTCGAGCTTCACCGGCTTCATAAAGTATCTTCATTATCGCAAAGTGTGATGGCGACAATCGTTTCTGAATGGTAGATATCATAGTGTTCATCAACAAATTGTTGACACTCTTGCCAAGTGTTGGCGATATCGAAAGCAGGTCATCCGATATTTGTCGAAGTGCATTTTTCCTGTCAAAAACCAACTCACACCTCATATTTGGTGGATAATGGGGTGTTCGTCATCCCATTATCCGATTTCGTTAAGATTTTAACATTATTATATAGGGAGCGCTTTAAATGAGTTGTCGAACTACTCCCATCCCACCACCTGTCTGTGTCACGACATCCGCATCAAAGACCTGCTTGATTTCCAGACCAGCTAGCTTTTCCACTATATGTCCCATGGTCGGCAGCTGCTCAAAAGTGCCTTTAATGAACTTGATGTCAGCGGTGCCGGTGAGCATTTCACGTATCGTAGCAGGGGCGGCTCCCTCGTTAGTAGAAATGGTCAGGTAATCGGCGTCGGTCTCAAAGAATGATCCTGTTTTTAAAATGAATTTGTGACAGATAAGACCTGCGCTCGGCCTTGCATTCTTCATGTTGCCGGCCCTTTGTTTGAGTTCGGCAGGAGTAAGTGTGTGTAAATTTTTAACGTTGATATCTAAAAACGTAAAACCACACCAGGCAGCTATGCTCTCCACCGTATCTCCCAGCCTTCTCGGAGCCGGCAGTTCAGCAAATATCTTCGGCCATCCAAGAGCTTCGCGTCCCATCAGGATAGGTTCAGTCATATTTTCCCAGACCACTGGTAGGAACTGTCCGTTAGTTTTACCGTTTTTCCCGCTATGCACAACCGGAAACTGGATAAGAACCAAATTATATAATCGTCCCGCCAGCCATTTTATGCCTCCCTGATAAACAGCGACAACCGTAACCACGGGAGGTCCGTCAACGGTGAGGTTCTTGCCTGGTGGCAACATCGCTTCAATTTGCTCCCGATTAGTGAGGAAGCTAACTATGACCGTTGTTTGAGCATCACCCGCTGAAATCGAACCCTGGAAAGCCGTAGAAGACAAATCTGAGATATTAGCCGTTTTCGGGTTTAAATGATGCCTCTCCATTTCTTTTCTCATTATTTCGAAGTTAGTAGGCATAAGAACTACTCCTACTTTAGGGTATAGCGTGGTGACGGGGGTGGTGGACATATAACATTCTCCTTTGTAATTATATTTTGATGTAATTATAATACTCAATAGTTTAGTTTGTCAATTATATTATTACTTAATTCTTTGTTGGTTATAATACTTATTTAATATTTCCCAATGAAATTGACGCTCCCCATCTTCACTATTATGGAAAGTATTTTTACTCATGATAAATTAGATATGATAACTTTACATGGATATATGGATGAATACCTGCTCCAAAAGGAGATCCTTTAGATCAGGTATCGACAAGCATTATTTTTAGATTCGTGCGATACTCCAAAAATGCAAAACCGTTTTGGTGCAGGCTTAATGCTGAGTGATATTGTCCCGTTCTTAGGTTATTTTTGCTAAACATAAATGTTATTATAAGGCCTTCGATTTAAATAATTGTTTATCGTGAAAGCATCATGTTTCTAAAGTCACTTGCCTTTCCAATTCTTACATATTTAAATATCTCTGAAAGAAAGGATTTACTCAATTACGACTGCTTCTTTTAATTAATAACTGATCATCGGTACCGGCCGTTTTAACGACCAAATCATGAGGTAGTGATGAAAAATTTTCCGGGAGTTTGTTAATTCGGTCACTCCTCCTTTTAAATACTTTTTCACTGGTATAACTCAACAAAAGTACACAAATCAAAGGTGCATTTTATTATTAACAAGGTATTGACTTTTAATGAATTGATAGTTATAATGTGGCTGAAAATTGTTACTGACGAGTCAGTAACAATTTTCAGCCAGAGTCGTCGTAGGTTATCATTATGGCTCAAAGAGTTAAAAATAAAACCCTTTTAGAAGGGCGCAAAACAGAAGTAATTAAAAATGCAGCCATCCTCTTTGTATCGAAAGGTTATAACGATACCACGATGGATGACATCGCCGCGACGCTAAATCTGAGTAAAGCCAGTATTTACAATTATGTTGATAATAAACTCGATATCGTACGCTTAATTTACGATCATTATGATCAATTACAAAGAGAGTTTTTCCAACGTATCGAAATAGAAACAAAGAATATGAGTGCCACCGAAGCATTGAATGCTGTTATCGAAGGTGAAATCGCCATTCTGGATAAATGGCGCAGACAAGCTCATTTCTTGAACAATTTAAGTTTTCCGCTTAAACCGATATACACCAAGAAAATGCACGCACAGGTTAGGTATATCCAGATGTGTATTACTAACTTGCTTAAAAAAGGCATAAACAACAAAGAGTTTACAGATAAGTTAAACCCGGAATTGACAGCAATGATTTTACTTGACACTTGTGCTTACTGGTCTCGCGGACATTGGTACTTGAAAGGCATATCCAACCGGAAAGAGTTTATTACTTTTGTTAAAAATTACACTCATGAATTAATAAGTAACCGAGATGGTCAGGAGTCAATAGACAAATAATTTAGTTAAAACGACCTAGAAATAAAAGCCAGAGGACTTCGTTGCAGGAATCCTCTGGCAAAGGGACAAACAAAATATGCCTGTTACGACACAGAACTATATTTGCCCTTCTTTTTTTATAATAAGCCTCAATTTTGATCGTTGTCAAGAAACAGTTGTTGCTAAATCCCAGCAGGTAAGAAATAAAAGGGGTAAACATGGGTAATTACATTATAAGAAGACTCATTTTACTCGTACCAACGCTTTTCTTTGTGACAGTGATAGTCTTTTCCATGATACGTTTAATTCCTGGTACCGTGGTGGATGTATTAATGTCCGAGTTGATCAATGGGGGAGGGGGATCGGAAGGTGGAGTAACTCCAGACCGAGCATTGCTTGAACAAAAAATGGGGCTGGACGTTCCCATACACATCCAATATGCACATTGGATAAGCGACATCATTCTTCATGGTGATCTTGGTGACTCCTTGAGGTCCCAACGTTCAGTAACAGAGTTAATGGCACCGAAAATTCCCGTGACACTTGAATTAGGAATCATGGCACTGTTACTGGCGATGGTTATTTCACTCCCTTTGGGTGTGTACTCGGCAATCCGCCAAGACACCGGTAGTGACTATATCTTCCGCAGTATTGCCATCGCTCTCATTGCCGTCCCCAGCTTTTGGATTGCAACTATGGTCATGGTATTCCCTTCAATTTGGTGGCATTGGACTCCGTCTACAGAGTACATTGCGCTAACACATGACCCGTGGGGTAACATCAGAATGCTCTTAATACCATCTGCTATTTTGGGCACATCGATGGCGGGTAGCACGATGAGGATGACCCGTACGATGATGTTGGAAGTGCTCAGACAGGACTATATCAGGACTGCCTGGGCTAAAGGACTGCGGGAGAGAGTAGTTGTGTTAAGACATGCTTTGAAGAATGCATTTATTCCAGTTATCACTATCGTAGGGATGCAATTACCCATTCTTGTTGGTGGTGCTGTTATTATCGAACAAATATTTGTCCTGCCGGGAATGGGGCGTCTAATGTTAGAATCGATTAACAAGAGGGACTATACACTCGTTTCTGGGATTAATTTATTAATGGCTGTTTTCGTTTTATTAGCTAATCTTATTGTCGATGCGACATATGGTTTTCTGGATCCTAGAATACGCTACCGATAGAAGATAAAAAGGAGAACTTAAGAATGGTTGAGGGAGTAGCGCCGGTCTCCAACTTAGCCGAGCGGTCAAAGAAACGCCCTCTGTTGGTTGATCTACTGATCAGACTGGTTAAAGAGAAACCATTAGGTCTTATTGGTGGGATTATCTTTCTGGTACTCTTATTCACTGGCATTTTTGCAAATCAATTAGCTCCCCATGCCATGAATGAAGTCAATTTGCTTGCCAGGTTGCAACCGCCCTCAGTACACTACTGGTTCGGTACAGATACGGTGGGGAGGGACATGCTTAGTCAGGTTATTTATGGTGCGCGTGTCTCGATGATTGTCGGCATGGCGGCAATGTCACTTTCTATTATTGTTTCCGTTGCAATCGGTATGCCCAGCGGTTTTTTCGGTGGAACATTTGACCTGATAGTGCAGAGGATTGTTGATGCGTGGATGTGCTTCCCAGGATTGATCATACTAATATCTGTAATGTCAATTTTGGGTCCAGGCATGTGGCAGATGATAATTGTCTTAGGAATATCAGGTGGGATCGGCGGGTCAAGGATAATAAGAAGCGCTGTAATTGGCCTTAAAGAGAATATCTATATTACCGCATCGGTAGCAGTTGGTACTCCGACCTTAAAAATACTTATTCGTCACATCATACCTAATATTCTCGCGCCAATCATCATAATGTTTTCAATAGGAATAGGGGGGGTAATCTTAACTGAAGCCAGTCTGAGCTTTTTAGGGTATGGCATCCCTCCACCTCAGCCTAGTTGGGGAGGCATGCTTAGTGGTCTGGGACGCGAGTTCATGATACAAGCTCCATGGATGGCTATATGGCCAGGGCTAGCTTTAAGTATTGTTGTCTTCGGTGTGAACATGTTGGGTGATGCGGTACGAGATTTACTAGATCCAAGATTGAGGGGCGGTGTAGGTCGCTACGGGGGAGTGAAGACAAAAATAAAGAAGCATGAGCTAGATAGAAGGGTAATAACTAAAGTGCCGGGGAATTAAATCTGGGGTTAACATTTCAGGCAAAAGGAGGTAAGTTATGTGAGAGCGGATAAATGGGAAGATAAAAGACATATAAATAAGGAAAAGGAGATATTGGGAAAATGAAAAGAAAGACTATTTTGATCGTCGTAGGATGTCTTATCTCTTTAGCGGTCATATTGTCGTCCTGCGGCGGGTCAACGCAAACGACCCAAACGACCACCGTCACTGGAACAACCACAGCCGCGGCAACAACCGCTACAACAACCTCAGCGACAACGGCATCCTCAACAACAACTGCCCCAACTACAACAGCCAGTTTAAAAGCACCACAATATGGCGGAACTATTGATCTAGTTTATACCGCCGACCCGACTACCTGTGACCCCTATGCTTCCAGCGGTTCTGCCGACACATGGATGTCCTTTTACATGGAACGATTAGGAGTCGGGAACTGGACAGCTGATAGAAGTAAACAATCGTTTATCGGTTGGTCTGTCCCTGTGCAATATATGAGTGGCGCCCTGGCGGAGAGTTGGGAAGTACCTGACCTCCACACTTATATTTTTCACATTCGCCACGGAGTTCATTTCCAAAATAAACCCCCGGCAAATGGCAGGGAACTCAATGCCGTTGATGTGGCGTACGCATTTCAACGTCTGTTTGGCCTCGGTACTGCAAAGGGTATCACAACGAGAAGTGCAATAGCTACCGGACAAACTGATTGGACGGCATTAAAAGATGTTGTAGCCACCGACAATTGGACGGTTAAATTCACGTTAACCAGTGACCAGCCGAGGTTTCTGGAATTCGTGGTTGGTAGCGCCGTCAGTACTTATGTATACCCACCTGAAGATGTTGTGCAATACGGCGACCTTAAAGATTGGAAGAATGCAAACGGCAGTGGGCCATTCATGCTGAGTGACTATGTCGCCGCCAGTTCAATTACCTTTAAAAAGAATGCTGATTACTGGGCTTATGATGGGCTCCACCCCGCAAATAAACTGCCATACGCCGATGGAGTAAAGATACTTATTATCCCCGACCTGTCCACTAGGCTTGCGGCCGTAAGAGCCGGAAAGATTGATACGATTGCTGCTATTACTCCGGATCAAAAAAAGCAACTCGTGAGTTCAAATCCCCAACTGATATGGAAGGGGGTTTACACTTCAGCCTATGCCCTGAACGTCAGAAATGACCTGAAACCATTCAACGACATCAGGGTGCGCAAGGCGATGCAGATGGCAATAGATAATCAGACGATTGCCAAAACATACTATTCCGGTTTTGCCGATCCATTCCCCAGCTTCCTAAATAGCGACCTGGGTGAGGTTTATACCCCCTTAAGTGAATACCCCGCAGACGTTCAGGCAGGATTTACCTACAACGTACCAGCGGCGAAACAATTACTTGCCGATGCAGGGTATCCCGCCGGCTTTAAGACCACGATGGTAATGAATTCCGCAGGTCTGACAGACCTGGCCGACGTGGTTAAATCACAACTTGCAGCGGTTAATATCATTGTGGACATTAAAGTGTACGATACTTCCAGTCTTTCTGCGATAACGCTCGGGCGGCAATACGAAATATATTTTTATCCTTCCCGTGGTGTAAATGTTGCCTTCATCGACATGATTAGCTGGCATATGAAACCAGCGTCTTGGAACTTCGGAGAAACAGACGATCCGGTACTTGTACAGAAGGTCAATGAGATTAAGAGCACTGCTGACCCAACGGCACGAGCTGCACTCGAAAAGAAGGCGTTAATGTATGACAATAGCCAATTCTACAGTGTTGGCTTACCAGTACAAATGCAATTCATTACTTGGCAGCCTTGGATTATGTCTTTTAACGGTGAACAGCACTTGGGTTCACAGAACATTGGCCCTCTATGGGCACGAGTCTGGATTAACCGTGACCTGAAGTAAGATTACCAAAAGCCGTTAGTAACAACTAAATATAGCTTATTTTTATTTTCCGTAGAGGTGGGGGTACACAAAATACCGCGCCCCCACCTCCATGGTCTGGGAAATAAAGCGACAAAGGTCACTTGTACCTCGGGGGTTACTTTTTCGAACGACGTCTGGTTTTATCTATCCCGGATTGAGGAAGGGAAATGTATTGCGTTCACAGTACACAAGGTCTTGAGCAAGAGTCCCTATTTTGTTTACAACAGCTGACTTGGCACGATGCCCAAGAATAAGACATTGGCAATTTAGTGGAAATTGATGCAATATTCTGGGTAAATGAATAATCGAGGATTCTAATCTTTTTAACTCTTCATTTAGTTATTATTTCGTGAGCAAGGAGGAGTTTTTATGAGTACTCCGACACTTTTCCAAAAAGAGAAAGTCGTTGTCGTTACCGGCGGCAGGAGAGGTTTAGGTAAGGCGATGGCTCTGGCTTTTGCAGAAGCAGGGGCTAACGTCGCCGTTTGCGACATGGTAACAAACGACGGCGAGTTAGAAGCAGTAGCTAAAGAAATTAGTAGCCTTGGGTCTAATGCCTTGGCATTACAGGTTGATGTTACTAATAAAACTGATGTGGACCACTTGATAAACGAAGTCATAAACAAATTCGGTCAAGTTGATGTTTTAATTAATAACGCCGGTATAAGTGGTGGACCAGATCTCTCTCGGCTTACTGAAGAAGAAATAGCTCGTTTAAGAGAAACCCGTACGGCCACAAGAATGGGCGTACTCAATGGGTCAGATGATATTTTTGACCGAGTTATGGCGACACATTTGAAGGGCAGCCTTTTTTGTGCGCAATCTGCCGCTAAGAACATGGTTGAGCGCAAAACTGGGTGTATTATCAATCTATCCTCTATGCAAGCCTTTGCCAAGAACAGTTCGGCCTATAATATCGCTAAGGCAGCCATTATCGCCTTCACGAAAGGACTTGCTTGGGAATTGGGGCCATACAACATTCGGGTAAATGCGATGGCTCCTGGAATAATCAGGACTGATATGACACAGCATGTTTGGGGAAATCCGACCGTGATGCAGGACGTGATCAACAAAACGCCATTGGGAAGGCTTGGCGAGCCTTACGATGTTGCTTGTGCTGCCTTGTTGTTAGCATCAGATGCGGCTCGCTTTATCACAGGGCAAACTATTTTAGTCGACGGCGGACTTGTTCCGTTAGGCTGATTTGCAATAATTCTATCCTGACTTAAGAAAACGGAGGTGAAAATGGCAAATGTAAATGACCAAACGTCTCCGGCCAGGACAATGGATGAATTTAGCACTAGATATAACTACATTATTTAGCAAAACAGATGTAGATAGGAGAAGCAAAAATGGTTATGGTGCGGTATATTTTCATATGGGCGCCTGTAAACGAAAAACAGCGTTTAAATCTTTATCGATGGTACCGAGAAATTCATGGGCCTGAATATGTACGCTACTGGGGGCCATACATGACTCGGTATGATACCTTCAAATCCTTTGAACCACCTCCCGAAGCTGTGAAAAGTTTCGGAGCATTTAATCATAGAATTACTGACCAGTGGTTTATTAGTGAAGATCACTGGCGAGAAGCCATGCAAGTAGTGGGTGGACAGACTCCACCTGCAGGGGTGGTACCAATGAGCCCTCCCGATCCAACAAGGCCTACGACTGCAATTACTTTAATCCCTGCTAGGCCTACCGATGACTTTCTTGGCATTTCCTTGTCACCAGAAGCTAAAACTGTACTTCGCTGGTTTATAATGTTCCGTTATCCGGATGGTGTATCTCCTAGTGAAGGTGACAAATGGTTCTTAAATGTACATGCTAAAGAGGTAATGCAACAACCTGGATTGATCAAATATTTTAGCCATCGTACCGTTGAGGTAGACCGCCCGATTCCTCGTCACCCTACACAACTGCAAAAACCGTGGCATCGTCTGGTCGAGCAATGGTATGAAGATATGGATGGTTGGAGGAACGCGGTACTTAATTCGAAGATAAAATATACTCCGCCACCTTGGGCAAAGGTAAAAGAATATCCTTTCATCACACCTGTAACCGACTTTGTAAGCACATTTATTGGGGAAACACCGGATATTGACTTCATGCGAGATGTGAGACCAAGACCATAATGTCTCAATATTAGTGGTTTTTAACTTAGCCAGGACAAGTATGTTTGGTAAATCAGATCCTGGCTAAGTTAAAAACATTTGAATTGTAAAATTATAATATAAGGTAGGTTATATGCTAAACAAAGTCTGGGAACCAATTCAGATCAACAGTCTAACCATAAAAAACCGCATCGGTCTGCCTTCGATGGTGAATATGCCGGGTGGTGAAGGTGGTTTTGTTAGTGATCAAACAATCCGGTGGTATGAGATTCGAGCGGCTGGTGGCGCAGGATTAATTATGACTGGCGCAGTGGTAGTGACCCCGGCTTCTCAAGAACAGATCAAACGACGTCAACAAATGGGCCTCACCAAATGGCTTGATGTCACCGATGATAAATTTATCCCTGGCTGGCAAAAAATGGTAGAGGCAGTGCACAAACACGGCGCTAAACTGGGCGTACAAACCGTGGCTCTTGGTCCCCAATCCGGCTTGGGACCTTCATTACCACCATACCCGGACACCAACAATCCTAAATTAAGTGCTAACGAGTATTCCGGCACGATGCCGCCCGTTCACGAAGTTGCTACCGAGGAGGTTAAAAATTACATCGAGCAGACTGTTGATGTTGCTATACGTTTAAAAAAATCCGGCGTCGACCTGTTTGAACTGCATCTGGCACATGGTGCCGCTAACCTTTATTCCGCCTGGCTCTCTCCGATGTATAACCGCCGCACCGATGAATGGGGTGGTAGCTGGGAGAAAAGGTTGCGCATGCCGCTGGAAACGATTCAAAGAGTACGAAAAGCATTGGGAAAAGACTACCCCATTTTGGTTAGAATCGGTAGTGACGAGTTGATCGGTAAATATGGCATTACCCTAGAAGATACTTGCAAGATTTTGATTCCGGCGCTGGAGGAAGCCGGCGTCGATGCCTTCGACGTCTCACAGGGTTCGATTATGCATTCTCCTGAAGGTATCGTGATTCCGATGTACTACCCGCGTGGTTTATATATTCACCACTCTGAAGAAATTAAAAAAATCACGAAGAAACCGGTTATCGGCGTTGGTAGAATAATCGATTTGAGAATGGCGGAAAGGTTCCTGGAGGAAGGTAAAGCCGATATGATTTTTATGGGTAGGCAACTGGTGGCCGACCCGGAAACCCCCAAGAAATGGCTGGAAAACCGTCCCGAGGACGTACGCGGTTGCATTGGATGTCTGGCGGGTTGCGGCCGGCCTTGTCCGGTGAACTACGACATTCAGGATAATCCAATTCCCCTAACTCCCGCGAAGAAACCGAAAAAGGTACTAGTCGTGGGCGGCGGTGTTGGTGGTATGGAAGCCGCCAGAATTGCTACCCTCCGTGGTCACACAGTTACCCTCTTTGAAAAAGAACCTGAGCTGGGTGGCATGGTCGCTGCGTTAGCCAAGACGAAACTGACGGCCGAATTCCAGAACTGTCTTGACTACCTTGGGGTGCAGATGCGCAAGCTCAAAGTAGATGTCAGAGTCTGTAAAGAAGCTACCGTAGCCGACGTGGAAGCTTTGACACCAGATGCCATTATCATTGCGACTGGTTCCTCGATGATCATTCCAGAGATTGCCCAGGGCAAGCTGGGAGTGATGGACCATATTGAAGCCTGCAAGAACCAGCGGGCAATCGGGCAGAGAGTGGTCATCTGGGGTCTGGTAGCGGCTGAACTAGCCATTTCGTTAGCCGAGGCAGGTAAAGACGTGGTAATGATCGGACGGGGCGGTGAAGAGACCTTAGCCAAAGATTACCCTGGACCGAGACGTTTCTGGGTTATCCGTAAGTTGATCGACCATAACACCGTGAGAGTATTACCTCAACAGAAACTGGTAACTAATCCAAAAGTATTGTTTAACATTGACGTCGAGGCAGTAAATAATGGTGAATTGAAGGTTGTGGATAAGGATGGCGCGAAGAGTAGTATTCCGTACGATACTTTCATTATCTCCCGGGAGAGAGCCTGCAACAACGCGGTTTATGAAACATTGAAGGGTAAAGCCCCGGAAGTTTACAACATCGGCGATTCTGCCAAAGTAGGAGATATAAAAGAAGCTGTCTGGGCGGCTAATGAAGTAGCCAGAAAGATTTAACTAATTGGTTTCTGTAGAGAGTTTTAATTATTTATCGAAAAGTGTACTCAAGTGAGAGGATACAACCGAAGTTAAGGAATGGGGCATTGTTGGTTGGGGTTTACATAAAAACGGTAAGGCGTAGTGGATTATGAGATATACTGGAAAAAGTACGAACCCCGGTTTGAGAGGTAATAATTCTACCTAGCATGCGCTCTCCTTTTTTCTCTTTCCTCCTATTGGAAAAGGGGCAGTAATCCTGAGTCGTGGCAGGAGATTCTGCCCCTTTTCCATTTTACAACCGCAATTTAGACTAAAACATTGAGAAAAGTTAGAATCCATTCGAACCGCGTTTCAGAGGGAGAGAGGGACTCCCCCGTTATGTAAAGTAAATTTGTCTATAGCGATGTTTGTCCAGTTAAGTAATTAAATACGAAAATAATAACAAATAAGACCGTTTAGCTAAACTCATGCTCAAGAAATTGACAGACACAAAATGTATATGTTATTTTATTTTCCGAAGGAAGCAATAAAGTCACAAATATTTTTGTCTTCGCTGGAAATTTGATGAATAAGAACAACAACAATAGAAACACCAAACGGACATCTCTTCAGCTTCAAGAATCCATAATATACACCGAAAATATACTAGCCACTATTCGAGAGCCCCTACTAGTACTCAACGGCAATCTACGGATAATATCTGCCAATCAATCATTTTATAAAACTTTCCTTGTCACACCACAAAATACAGAAGGCAAACTTATATATGAAATCGGGGATGGGGAATGGAACATACCCAAACTGAAAAAACTTCTTGAGAATATTCTACCGCAAAATACCAAGTTCGATGATTACGAAGTTGACCACAATTTTCCTAGCATCGGGCACAGAACGATGTTGTTAAATGCACGTCGTATTCATAACGGTGATAAAGGCAAAACACAGACGATCCTACTGGCAATAGAAGACATCACCGACCGCAAAGAGACGAAACATCGGTTGGCTTCTTCTGAATTACGCTATCGTAGGTTATTCGAGACCGCCCAGGATGGAATCATGATTCTTGATGCCCGAACCGGCGAAATTAAGGACGTGAATCCCTTCCTTGTTCGAATGATGGGATATACAAAGAAAGCGTATTTAGGAAAAAAACTCTGGGAGATAGGCTTCTTTAAGGATGAGAAAGCTAATCGTCGTGCTTTCCGGATATTACAGGACAAAGGGTATATCCGTTATGAAGATTTGCCTCTGGAGGCAACAAACGGCAAGCGTATGGATGTGGAATTTGTCAGCAATGTTTACCAAATAGACGGTGAAAAGGTTATCCAATGCAACGTCCGCGACATCTCAGACCGTAAAAAAACGGATGAATCTCTAATACAAAGTGAAAAGCTCTATCATTCACTGTTCGATAACATGATGGATGGATATGCATATTGTAAAATGCTATTTAATAAAGATCTTCCACAAGATTTCGTTTATCTCAAGGTTAACAAAGCTTTTGAAACGTTGACTGGGCTAAAAGATGTTGAGGGTAAAAGACTAAGTGAGGTAATTCCTGGGTTGAAAGACACCAATCCGGAGTTGTTCGAAATATATGCGCGAGTAGCTTTAACAGGCAAAACAGAGAAATTTGAAACCTATTTAACACAGCTAGACAGGTGGTTTTCAATCTCAGTTTATAGACCACAAAAAGGCTTTTTTGTTGCCGTATTTGATAATATTACTGACCGTAAGCAGGCAGAAAAAACGCTTATGGAAAGTGAACAGCGATTTCGTGATAGCGAACAGAGATTACATTTAGCCCAAGATTCTGCCAATGCAGGCACATGGGAGTGGGACTTACGAACAGGTAAAAATTATTGGTCCGATGAAATATGGAGGTTATATGGGTTGGCGCCCTATAGTTGCGAACCTTCTTACGATGCTTGGGCGAAAACAATTCACCCTGATGACCGGCCAATTGTTGAAGCCGCGGTACAAGAAGCTGCTACCAATGGAACCAGATTAAATGCTGAATGGCGCGTGAACACTACATCAGGTGTAGAACGCTGGTTAATGTCGGTAGGTCAACCAGTACCGGATCACACTGGTAAAATCGCCCGTTTTATTGGAATTGTCATTGACATATCTGATCGCAAGAAAGTAGAAACATTAAAGGATGAGTTCATTGGGATGGTATCTCATGAACTAAAGACTCCCGTCACCGTAATAATGGGAGCCATTTACACTGCCATGAGCGAGGGAATATCCAAGAAAGAAATAAGAGAGTTATTGACAGACGCTGTGACATCGGCTGACTCTTTGTCACGTATCGTAGATAACCTGCTTGATTTATCGCGTAATCAAGCTAAGCGCCTCCAGATAAATCAAGAACCGACGGATATCGATGTATTAGTACATAACGTAGTAAACAAGCAAAAAGACCGTTCAGGTATTCACCAGATAATTGTCGATATACCTTCTGGGTTGGGTTTAATAGAAACCGACCGGGTCAGGATAGAAAGGATTCTTCATAACCTGATCGATAACGCTATCAAGTATTCGCCTGAAGGTGGCGACATTATCGTCTTTGCCAGGCGTGAAAACAAACATCTGCTCATCGGGGTCAAAGACTCAGGGATTGGCATTTCGGTTGAAGACCAGGCTAGGCTTTTCACACCGTTCGAACGGCTGCAGACCACCGATGGGGTACGTGGAATCGGGTTAGGTCTCGTTGTCTGCCGTGTCCTGGTGGAGGCTCACGGTGGGCGTATCTGGGTGGAATCGCAGCCTGGCCAAGGTTCCACGTTCTTCTTTACGCTACCGCTTCATTAATAGAGAAAGATAACTCGAGATTATGTTGTTATCCTGTAGTTCGACAATTTTCCAAGGTTTTGATTTTTCTAAGGAGATCAACAGGGTTAAAGGGTTTATTTAGAAAATCGTTTGCGCCAAGACGTAAAGCCTTTTCAGTGGCCGAGGAGTGGGCACTGAAGATAATGACCGGCATATCTGACACAGCCCTGACTCTTCTCAATACTTCGAACCCATCCATCACTGGCATTACAATATCCAAGACCATAATATCCGGTTTCTCTGATGCTACCAGTTTCAGTGCTATTTCACCATTTTGAGCGGTCACAACATCATAACCGGCTAACTTTAGATTTATATTCACAAATCTAATGATTTTATCATCGTCATCAACTACTAAGACTCGTAGTTTGGGGGGCTTGCTTACCGCTAAGGATGTTTTGGTTCTTGATTTGGTTCTGTTCATGACTCTCACCTGTTGTAAAGAACTACCGACATAATTACACTATAAACTCGAAAATCGTAAAATCAAGAGAAAATGATAACATTTTAATATCATTTTCTGAGAATTTCTGTCAACTTGATACCCTTAATTTTGGCTTACAGTAAAAAGAAGATCCACAGTAATGATAAACAAACGAGATGTCAAATTGATATCAGTGTTATTTATTATTGACAGGATTTATCGTTTAGATTTACTTGCGACTTAACAGTGATCCCGATGATTACATGGATGAACTAATTAAGGTTTTGAATCCAACCAAGCCGCGTTTCAGAGGGAGGGAGGGCCTCTCCGCGGAACAATCGAAAGCTCATGTTATTTAGCTAGGAGTATGTAACGACGGATTGAAAGTGGAATAAACACTAACATTATTCCGGCGTCCCAAACAAGTATTTGCCATAAATATTTAGATAAGCTGGCTCCACCTTGTATCGGATTAGAACCCAAGAATAGCGCTCTGATCGTTCCTGCCATCGAAGTTACGGGGTTTACGTTAGCAAAATGCTGTAACCATACTGGCATGGTGGCAATTGGGACGTAAAGCGAACTGGCAAAAACCAAGGGAAATACCCAGACAAATCCAGCAACCTGTGCTGTTTCCTGGTTTTTAACTGACATCCCAATGAACACCCCCACCCATGTAAGAGCTATACCAAACAGGATTACAAGGACGATACCTAATAACGCTGGTAATAACCCGTTCCCAAATCTAAAACCTGCCGCTGCTCCAACACCAACCATCAGTAATACCAAAACAGCATACCTGATGCCGTCGGAAATTACTCTCCCGGTAAGAAATGCAGGGCGTGACATGGGCAAAGAACGAAAACGATCAATCAGACCCTTCGACAAATCTTCAGCGATACCGACGCTTGTTTGAGTCGAACCAAATACCACCGTCTGTGCTAAAAATCCTGGCAGGAAATATTGTATATACGATATGCCACCTTTTTGAATTGCGCCTCCGAAGACATAATTAAACAATAAAAGCAATACTACGTTTAATAATGCGTTAAAGACTAACAATTGCGGCAGGCGTATGTAACGTAACACATTCCTCTTAGTCATCACCATGATGTCTGATATAGTTGCAGGCATTCTTTTCATAATTTTAAAACTACCTCGATTTAACTTATTGATTCATTTCTTTAATGTCAGGTGGATTTTCCGCAGCATGGCCGGTAATTGCAAGAAAAACATCATCTAGAGTAGGTTGCTTCAACCCTAGCTCGTCTAAGTAAATTCCACCAGCATCAAGCCGTCGTACCACATCGGATAAAAGTGTTGCGCCTCTGTCGGCAGGTAGACTAATTTCTCCGGTTTCGGCTACGCTATGGATCTGGTCCCCTCCTAGTTCACGTAATAGTTCTACTGCCAAAGCTGTTTTTTCCGGGTCAACCAGCCTTAATTTAACTCGCGTTTCGCCGCCGCAGCATTCTTTCAATTCTTTTGGGGTGCCTGTACGAATGATTTTCCCGCTTTCCATGATCGCAATTTTATTTGCCAATCGATCAGCTTCTTCCAAATATTGCGTCGTAAGAAAAACAGTATGACAATCATTAGTAAGCTTGCTAATCACATTCCACAACCCAAACCTACTTCGAGGGTCCAAGCCAGTGGTAGGTTCGTCCAGAAATAAAATTGAAGGTGCCGCAACAATCGTTGCAGCTAAATCGAGACGCCGTCGCATGCCCCCTGAATAAGTTTTTACTCGACGATCGGCGGCCTCGACGAGTTCAAATGTTTTCAATAATTCAGCGGCTCGCGATCTGGATTTAAGAGTGCCTAAATGATACAGTCTACCAATCATTTCCAGATTTTCGCGGCCTGTTAAATCTTCATCAACAGCAGGATACTGACCAGCTAATCCGATGATAGGACGAATAGATTGTGCGTTTTTCCTGATATCAAAACCACCAACATTCGCTGTTCCGCTATCTGGAATCAACAACGTAGTTAAGACACGAATCAGCGTAGTTTTACCGGATCCATTAGGGCCAAGTAAGGCAAAAACTATCCCCTCATCAACTTTAAGAGACAAATTATCTAACGCCTGAACCTTCCCGAACCGTTTGCTAATTCCTTCAATTACTATTGCATCCTTGGTACACTCGGCTTGTTTTTGTCCCATACTAATATTGTTTACCAAAACGATTCTCCGATTTAAAAAATTTGAGCAACTGAATTTATATTATTAATTTATAAAAATCAAGTCCGTGTCTTAAGTCACAATTATCCCATAAAGGATGGGTAGGCAAAATATATTTATTCCAGATGCCGGTCACCTTTCAATGGAAGAAATCCCGGATGCCTTCAATCAAATAGTACTCGATTTATTGTCAAATCCTTAAACCCGAAAAAAGAACACAATTTTTACCGCGTTTCAGATATAGACTGACTCTCTCTGTCTTTATCGTTATGTTAAGTATTTTTTCTTATGATAAATTAGATATAAGAACCTAGATGGATTGAGATATTAAAAAATAAGTTGAAAAAATATAATAAAGAAAACCATATTATAGGGAAAAGGTAATAATGGATATCTCTGATTATAAGGCTGGAACATGGCGTAATGGCTACCGTTATAAATACTTTCTGCCGGAAAAGATTAATCATTCGTTTGTCTGGACGGACGAGAGTGTCAATGAACTTCTGGAAAAAGCTTCATTAAAGCTTGGGGAACTAAATTCCTTTTCAAGATTTGTTCCTGACATAGATATGTTTATTAAAATGCACGTCTTTAAGGAAGCGGTCACATCGAGTCGGATTGAAGGGATGCATACTAATATTGAAGAAGTGATCGTTAAGGAAAAAGATATCAACCCCGAAAAACACAATGACTGGAACGAAGTGAATAACTACGTTACTGCAATGGACACTGCCATAAAAGAATTGCACCGTCTACCGCTATCGAACCGATTGATTAAGAATACCCACAAAATACTGCTATCAAGTGGACGTGGAGAACGTAAGAATCCGGGAGAATTCAGAGAATCGCAGAATTGGATTGGTGGTGCTAGTCTAGCGGATGCGCTGTTCATTCCACCGGCGCACACTGAGCTACCAGAACTGTTAGCGGACTTTGAACAATTCCTTCATAACACTAATATTAAGATTCCACATTTGATTCGAATTGCTATCGCCCATTATCAGTTTGAAACCATACATCCTTTTCTCGATGGTAACGGGAGAATCGGACGCTTGCTGATTACCTTATATCTGGTGAGCACAGGTGTTTTAGAAAAGCCCTTACTCTATCTGTCAGATTGTTTTGAGAAGAATAAAACCCTGTATTACGATAATCTAGAATTAGTCAGGGCGAAGAATGATTTGGGAAAATGGTTAAAATTCTTTTTGACCGGGGTTCTCCAAACATCTGAAAATAGCGTGTCCACCCTGCATAAAATTACGGACTTAAAATCAACTATTGAGAAAGATAAAATCTTAACAATGGGTAAGCGCGCCAAACAGGGTTCCGTACTTTTGCATACGCTCTTTTACGAACCATCTGTAACTGTTAAAGACGTTCAGACTATCACAGGACTTACTCCCGCAGCTGCGAACGAACTAGTGCAGGCTTTCTTAACAGCCGGCATTTTGAAAGAAACCACAGGCTTCCAGCGGAACCGTGTTTTTGTCTTCGAAGACTATTTGAAGCTATTCCGATAACGAACAATGTCAGACAGCCTGATTTAACAAAAGGGCCAAATGATGTAAAGTCACACTTCGTCAAGTTGTTACCTTTCGGCTATTACCAGTTAGCCACGGATCGCTTCAAACATAGCTAGGATGTTCTCGACAGGTACATCCGCCATGATGTTATGAACTTGCTGGAAGACGAATCCGCCGCCTGGGTTCAGGATAGCAATCTGTTCTTTGACGTGCTGGGTTACCTCTTTGGGAGTAGCCCGAGGCAATATGTAACGTGTATCGCAGCCACCGCCCCAGAAAGTAAAACGGGAGCCATACTTAGTCTTCAGACTGTGGGCATCCATTCCCCGACAGGTAATTTGGACCGGGTTAACCATCTCCAGTCCAGCGTCAATCAGGTCATCAAGCAGCGGTTCAATACCGCCACATGAATGAAGGTGAATCTTAACGTTAGGAGCGAGTTCTTTGGTACGATACCAGAGCTTCTTGTGGTAAGGCTTGTAGTACCTGCGGTACATGTCTTTTGATATTAGCGGACCATTCTGCCCCCCTAGGTCATCGCCGAAGAGAATGATATCAATATAAGGTCCAACAGCACTCAACCACTTTTCCAGATTGGATAAGTGAAGCTGGCAGAGCTTTTCCGACAAACGTATACATGCTTCTGGGTATAGTACCAAGTAGGTCAAGTATTTTTCTATACCATAAAGCCACTCTGGAATCTCAAAAAGGTTGCCGCCGAAGAGACCGATGATCGCACGGTCTGTAGATTTACGAAGAGCTTTAGCACCTGTAGCGAGGCTCTTCAGCCCAGCCGGAGTAAGCTGGATGTGACTGCTCGGGGTAGGAACGCCAGTCCACATGCCATATTTGAAAACGTCTGCTAGGTCTGAAAAATCATCGGTTTCCATCGGCCGATTAGCCAGAGGCCAGTGAATTTGCTCAAAGTATAGGCATCCATTTCTCTGAATAGCCAGGTCTACGTTATCATCGGATACTAAGTAAGAGTCATCGCCCCGATTCTCCACATTGATGTACGCGGGAATCATACACGGTGTACCATCTGGTAGTACCCAGGGCTTCCACTCGTTGTTGTCGAGCATGAAACCACGTCCCATCTCTATGACATCAGCGCCAACAGCATCCAATACCGGCGGTTCCACAATAGCGAGCTGCTGAATCATGTCATAGACGTAGATGTTGCCATTGGTAATTCCCAGTGCTTTTTTGAGCTTGGCGTATGCGATAGCCGCGATGCCAGAAGAACGATGCCCACCAAAATCAACAGGCACGCGGTCTGGTTGCCGATGATTTATAGCAGTTAGTACTCGCTCTCTTGAATCCATAAACTCCTAGGAGTGTTTCCGAGTAATATCTCTACTGAGCGTGGCTACCCTTGACTTGCGACTTCCTTTTGCACCAATGATACAACCAGCGCATCTGATTGTACAGAGCTTAATATTAAATTCATTTTCATTGCGCAAATATTGGGGTGAGTAAATGGTTTAAATTAAATCACAGATTTAGCCATTGTGTGTGATGGAGATCAGGATACTTGGAATTGACCTAAAGGGGTGAGCCGCTGAGCGTGGTTTTACCCGATGGTTTTCCTCATAATCGGCCGTCTTTCTGACCTCCGTACGACTTCTACGAAACCTGTCTCACGGAAGACAGGTGCTACTCCAGTGTAGAGCGAGGAATCATATAGCATGCTTTTTGGTTCCAAAGGGTAAGCTTCCACGATTCGTGCTTCGTTTTTGCTTGCCCAGTTGAGGGCTGCTGTTAATAGGTCTCGCATTAGGCCTCTGCATCTGAATTGCTTGGCAACATAGAAACAGGTAATCGACCACACCGGTTCATCATCAACCCTGGCCAATACCTTTGAACGGTCGAGAGCTGGATACGATTCTCTGGGCTCAACAGCACACCACCCCACCGGTTCATAAGACGAATAGGCTAGAAGGCCTGGGACAATGCCAGATTCGATTATTGCTTTGAAAGCTATTCTATTTGATTCACCACGCTGTCTTCTGAATTCATTTTGCGTTTGTTTCCACCACATACACCAGCACCCGCCAGACGCACCATTTTTGCCAAACAGCTTCTCAAGGTCGTTCCATCTTTCGGGAATCAAAGGATGGAACTCTATAGATTTAGAAGATGGCCTGTCCATACCCATACGCTCAGTTTTCCTCTATTCTTAGCGGATTGTAACACGCTTAATTGTTTGCCGCAAATTTATCCAGAGACTGAAAGACTGGTTGGACTGCATAATAACCTGTTCTGTTCACGTTTAAATAGCTTGGGAATAAACACCTGACAACCCATTAGAGTTGAAAACAAATTTTGGAAGATAAGTGTATTTGATATTTAATGCAAAATTATGGGTATTGATGTACACTAATGGCCAGATAAGCCCAAACGGAAACCGTAAGGGTACCTTAATAGCCTCAGAAGAACCACATAAGAACCATTTAAGAAGGGGTTAAGAGCCACTTAACGATGGTTAAGAAGTACTTTTTGAGCGTATCTATGATAGATAACAACAAACTGACTCCGAAACCGGCTCTCCTTACCAGAAAAATCAAGCGTTTATTTGTCCCCGCGAAGGGTAAATATGTACATAAAATGTACCCGGAAGAATTTTACCATCCCGTTTTGCTCTGCCATGCTGACCATAATCTTGTCATCGCTTTCGCTGTTGCATTAAAAATTACCCGGAAAGAGGCGGCACATTAATTAATCGATTGGGGTTTTATATATTTTATGAGAATGGACCTTAAACAAAAGAAAGATGATCCTCAAAGCAAAGCAGAACTCGCGGAAGATATCAGAAAGAAACTAGCACGCAAATTAGCACGACAACAGGGTTGGCACGTCAACAAACGTATCTAAGGATTATCCAGAATAATTACTCCTCATATTTCTATTAAACGTGCCCTTTTCATCAGCACCTTGCTGATAAAACGTTTTTCCCAAATCTGTAAATGCCGACTTTAGAAATCAGATTATCATAAAATGTCTGACTACACCATATGAAATAACGAATCAAAAACCTTACATATCAGTTGACAGGTATCACGAAGACTTTTTAGGATCAGGAATATTCGGACAGGCGTAATATAATGGGGATCCTTTGTAGATTCGAACTATAGACCACATCCTTATATCGATCTCACTTGTTCTCGGAATCCAACCTACTCATCATCTTACTCAGGAAATTTACCAGTAAACTATAGGTATCCAACGCATCCTGATATCTTTCGGTCCACATGGCTTTGTCCGCATTAGCGCGTAATGTCGTCAGCAACTGGTTGGTAACGTTACCACCAATTTTTACGATCAGTTTCTCTCTCCAGCCATTTATTTCTGCTATCTTCTTTTCCGCGCCGAAAAATGCGTCTGGAAAACGGGGGATTCTTTCCTTAACCACCGGTAATACCGGAAAGGATTCATGAGGTTCTATCTGATACCAGTAGGCGACGCTGGAATAATCATTCTCAAAGTTGTTAGCGTGGCCGTGTTCAATAGTCATCTTGATCGATTTCCGGAATCGTATGGGATCGTGTACATACCAGCGGTACATTGCATTTTTACCGGAAACATTAGTGTTGGAAATTAGGTGAAAACCATTATAAGCTCCAGAATACTCTACGTTGGGACAAGCCCCACCTCCGAATACTTCTTCTGTCCCGGTTCCAGGATAAGAAGGTGGCCATGTTTCACCATCGATAAAAATCATGTCATCACCCTCGCCATACCAACCACCAGCGACATTGTCAATTTGTAAGTGGATGCCTACTAATTGCCCCTTCCCTCTGGCTTCAAGTAACACGTAGTTATCATCACCCGTGAGGTTGACTCCTTTCCACAATGTTTGATTTGTACGTTTGGGGTCAATACTTTTAGTAAGGTTCTCTCGGCGGAAATGAGCATGGAAATATCCTATTGTGTCTACCGGAAGTTTAGGCATGCGTTCAATATTAATGTGATACCAGAAGGCAACTGGGGATTCGTCTCCTTCACCCGTGACCTGGTACTCGATTTCTACCTTAGCGCTTTTGCCGAAAGGCATTGGGAAATAGGTATTTAGTCCATGAGAAAACATTTCCTTGCTTCCTGGATTAATTATTACCATTAGTGAATTGACCGGACGGACCACGCAATTACTGATGCAGAAGAAATCCCCTAAGGGGACTTCTACGCTCGGTTCAGTTTCCCCATCCCACCATATGCGTAAAACGAATTTACGGTACACCAAGCGACTGGGGTTTATCATCGTTATGTAAAAATGTCTGATACACGCCGGTCCGGTTAACTCCGCTAAGGTGTACGATTTTCCAGGTAGTAATATTAGATAATCGGTGTTACCTCCGGTCCTGTCCCAACTCGAAACCCGATAACCGGTAGAGTCATTGACCATGTAAATGGGTTGTTCTAAGTTCTCTAACATCCTTACTCCTTTATTGGGTATTTCTGAATGTTTCACTCTTAAATTTTACGATTTTCAATTTAAGCTTTCTCTGTTCATTGATCATTTGAACCGGCTCTTTGACCTCCGGTTTGGTTGTATATTTATGACAAACTGCATTTATCATAAACTGCATTTTTAAAATTATCAATACAAATATTTCACATAAAACCCCGGCTTCTCCCCTTTAGAAGCTTCTCGTTCTAGAACAACAACTGGCATGATTATTCGCTCGTTGCTCCTGAGATTTGCATCTTAGTTACTACCTTGCGAACACGTGAGTTCAATGGTAAAATTGCCGTACCCGAACGATATATATTAATCAACTTAAGTAAAAGAGTTTGATAAATTCGGTCTTTAGTGGTTCCTTAACAAATGTATAGTCTCTGAAATATATCAATGATAGCACTGTCATGTTTTTACCAAAAACAGACTAAGGAGTTGTAGAATGGTATTCGATATATCATCCCTATCAGGACTAGCAAAATTAGGAGAAGGGATAAAGTCAAAACGTAGTTCATCTTTTGATCGTACAGGCGGAAACGCTGACTATTGGATAATTCCCGCTGGACAAACACGCATTTTGTCCGAAATGAAAGGACCAGGGTGTATTAAGCATATCTGGGCCACGACAAGCCATGACGATAATTTACTTCGGCGTCTGGTCATCCGGATTTACTGGGACAATGAAGAAACACCATCGGTCTTGTGCCCTCTGGGTGATTTCTTCGGATTGGGTCATGCAAGAGGAGCTTATTTTTCAGCTCTACCAATACAGGTTTCTTATTTAGCAATGAACTGTTTTTTCCCAATGCCATATTCAGACGCGGCTAAAATCACAATCACCAATGATTCTAATAAAGATGGCTTTTTATATTTCCACATTGATTACCAAGAATTTGAGAAAATAGATAATAATCTGGCCAGATTCCACGCCCACTGGCGGCGTCAACTTGTAATTAAAAAAGATGAACAAACTGGTCCGAACGCCCTTGGACTAATTGAACGTTTAAATACGTCGGGTAAAGACAATTATACCGTATTGGATGTGAAAGGGAGAGGTCATTATGTAGGTTGTTTTTTACACATAGATACCATTGAACCAGGGTGGTGGGGTGAAGGTGACGATATGTTCTTTGTAGATGGAGAAACCTGGCCACCTACAATACACGGAACCGGTACAGAAGATTATTTCCTTGGGGCATGGAATTATAACCGCCTGAGAGAAACTTACAGTACCCCTTATTATGGCTATTATTTCAAAGGTAATGCCGACTATACTGGCAAGCACTCCCAATACCGCTTCCATATTGAGGATCCTGTTTATTTCCAAAAATCGCTTGTTTTTTCCATTGAACACGGGCATGCGAACGACCGGCAAGGCGATTGGTCAAGTACTGCCTATTGGTATCAAACCGGTCGAAAGGACTCATTACCAGAAATTGGCAGACCCGAAGAGCGTATTCCATTTGCTTTCGGAGGACTTGAAAAGTGGCCTGGTAAAGACCGTAAATTAATGCCTTGGTAGAAGGATAACAAGGTAATAGAAATGGGAAAATATGTATTAGGGCTGGATTTTGGGACGGAATCAGTCAGGGCTTTATTGGTAGATACTACCAGTGGGCTCATAAAGGCAATGTCTGTAAGTCCTTACCACGATGGAGTTATTGATACTGTCTTACCCGGAGAAAAAACACAACTGCCCCCTGACTTTGCCTTACAGAACCCTTCCGATTGGCTTAATTGCATGGAAGTAGTTGTCAAATCCGTACTCGCGGATAGCAAAATAAACAATGACCAGGTAATCGGCATCGGAGTTGATTTTACTTCGTGCACTGTTTTGCCAACAAAAAATGACGGTACACCACTTTGCGAAATCCCCTCACTGAGTGATAACCCTCACTCTTGGCCTAAACTCTGGAAACACCATGCTGCGTGGGCACAGGCTGCAAAAATAAACACTTTGGCATCGGTTAGGAAAGAGACATGGCTATCCAGATATGGTGGGACCGTATATTCAGAATGGGCGATGCCCAAAGCGTTGGAAATTGCTGAGAAGGCGCCCGAGATATACCGAATAATGGATTGCATGTGTGAAGGAGCTGATTGGATAGTCTGGCAACTCGCCGGTAAACTTACTAGAAATAGTTGCGGAGCTGGTTACAAGGCCTTATGGCATAAAAAGGAAGGATTCCCCTCCACCGAGTATATGGCATCTCTGCATCCACTGCTCTATGATCTTTACACCACAAAATTCGCGGGGCTAATTAGTCCTCCTGGCAGTCTAGCTGGCAGTTTGACGTCAAAATGGGCACGCCGTCTGGGGTTGCAAGAAAATACAGCCATTGCCGCTGGGATTATAGATGCCCACGGAGCGGCACTAGGAGGAGGAGTGACAGGCCCGGGTATATTATTCCTGATCATGGGCACCTCTACCTGTCACATGTTAATGTCGCAAAAAGAAGTTCAGGTCAAAGGTATCTCTGGGGTGGTAGAAGATGGCATAATGCCCGGGTTTTTCGGTTACGAAGCGGGGCAAGCAAGCGTGGGGGATATTTTTGCTTGGTTCGTGGAAAATAGTGTTCCTTTTTATTATAAAGAAGAAGCTAAGAAACGAGGCTGTTCTTTACATGAATTGTTGGCGGAGAAGGCTGCAAATTTATACCCCGGAAAGAGTGGTTTATTAGCCCTAGACTGGTGGAATGGAAACCGTTGTACCCTTGGAGATGCTGACCTAAGTGGCCTTGTAGTAGGTTTCAATTTATCTACTAAACCCGAGGAGATCTATCGGGCTTTGATTGAAGCCACAGCGTTTGGCACGCGGGCAATAATTGAAGCTTTTAGAGGGCAAAATGTACCCATTAACCAAATTATGGCAAGCGGTGGGCTAACAAAAAATACCTGCCTTATGCAGATCTATGCCGATATTCTTTCCTACGATATAGCGATCTCAGGGACGGAGTATGCTTCCGCATTAGGGGCAGCCATGCTTGGTGCAGTGGCTGCGGGCAAGAAGGCAGGAGGGTATGATTCTCTTCCCGATGCGGTAACTAATATGGCACCTCCCCCTGCTATGGTATATCACCCGTTGGAAAACCATGTTGCGATGTACGATACACTCTATCAAGAATATATGCGGCTCTACGAATATTTTGGCAAAGAAAATAATTTGATGAAGTTATTAAGACGCTTGCGTAAAGGTGAAAGTTAATTGGAAGTAACTACTTGAATTATTATGGAGGTGGCCTTAGATGTCAACGAATTTTGCATTATCTCCCCCAAATAAACGTCTGGTCGGCAAAACACCAAAGGTAGGCATTCGTCCAGTCATTGATGGACGAAGAAAGGGAATCCGAGAATCTTTAGAGGACCAAACAATAGCAATGGCAAGAGCAACAGCGGAGATAATCACTAGTAACCTCCGTCACGCCAATGGGTTGCCAGTGGAATGTATAGTCGCTAGTTCTTGTATTGGCGGTGTTGCGGAAGCCGCCGAAACTGCTGCACAATTTAAGCAAGAAAATGTTGGTGTTTCTATTACCGTGACTCCTTGCTGGTGCTATGGCGCTGAGACGATGGACATGGACCCACATCTTCCAAAAGCTGTCTGGGGATTTAATGGTACGGAAAGGCCTGGTGCGGTCTACCTCGCAGCAGTCTTAGCAGCACATAATCAAAAAGGACTCCCTGCCTTTGGTATTTATGGTCGTGATGTTCAAGATTCAAGCGATATATCGGTACCCGCAGATGTTAAGCAAAAATTGTTACAATTTACCCGTTCTGCCATTGCCGTAGCGGAAATGCGTGGCAAATCATACCTAGCAATTGGCGGCGTCTCGATGGGCATCGCTGGCTCGATTGTTGATCATTCGTTTTTTGAAAGTTACCTAGGAATGCGTGTGGAAACCCTAGATATGTCGGAATACATACGGCGTCTGGAAGAGAACATATATGATCAAGAAGAGTTTAGAGAAGCCATCAGCTGGGTAAAAAAGAACTGTAAAGAAAACAAAGATTTTAATCCTGAGAACCTACGCAGCAGCTACCAGAAGAAAGAAAAAGATTGGGAGAACGTTGTCAAGATGGCCATGATCACCCGTGACCTGATGGTGGGCAATTCAAAACTGGCTGAGATGGGATTCAGAGAAGAAGCTATGGGCCACAATGCTATTGTGGCCGGCTTCCAGGGACAGCGACAATGGACTGACCATTTCCCTAACGGCGATTTTATGGAATCGATTTTAAATTCTTCTTTCGACTGGAATTCGATTAGAGAGCCGTTTATTGTCGCTACGGAAAACGACAGTCTCAATGGGGTAAGCATGTTGTTCGGACATCTGCTAACCGGGACTGCACAGCTTTTTGCCGATGTCCGAACATACTGGAGCCCGGACGCATTAAAGAGAGTAGCTAATTACAATGCAGAAAGCAGGTCTATTGGAGGAATAATCCATTTGATAAACTCTGGTTCCGCTGCCATAGATTGGACAGGAATGGAGTCGATTGATGGAATGCCAGCGGTAAAGCCTTATTGGGATATATCCGTCAAAGAAGCAGGTAAATGTCTGAAATCCACTGCCTGGTATCCAGCAAGGTTAGAATATTTCCGGGGTGGCGGTTATTCATCGGGATTCCTTACTCGTGGAAGCATGCCAGTTACCATGTCACGATTGAATATAGTTAAGGGAATCGGTCCAGTGCTGCAAATTGCAGAAGGTTATACGGTTGATTTACCAGACGATGTCTATCATATCCTGAATGAGCGTACCGATCCTACATGGCCTACAACATGGTTCGTGCCGAATTTAACCGGAAAAGGGCCATTTAAGGACGTTTACTCCGTAATGAATAATTGGGGTGCAAATCATGGGGTCTTAAGTTATGGACACATTGGGCATGAGATGATTACATTGGCCTCCATGTTACGGATCCCCGTTTGTATGCATAACGTACCAGATGAGCGAGTCTATCGACCCAGTACATGGGTAGCTTTTGGAACTACAGATTGCCAGGGCGCGGATTATCGGGCATGCTCGGTTTTGGGACCATTATACGGAAGATACTAAGAAAAATTCGGCAATTAATGTAAATGATAGAGAATATAATTTTACCCAAAAGGTAAACTAATTTGGTATGTACAATTTTAAAGTCAATGGATTCGATATAATTTTTTTCGACGATTTCTTTGCGAGTGGAAAATCTCGTTTAGCTTAGTTGTTTTATCAACTGCCAATCTGGTTCTTGTAATTCTTAATCACATCTCGGATATATTGTTCATGCAGTTGTCCTGAGGGGGTGTTAATTTCTAATATTCTTTTCGGTAAACGAAGCTTGTCCAAATCAAAACCTTCGCGAATCTTATATTTGTACTTTTCCGCATGTATTGTGTGACCCAATAAAATTAAATCTGCTGGCGAGTAGTTAAACCCAATGGATTTCAGGGCTCTTGATACTAAATCCGGGGTGTAGATAGCCCTGGCAAAGAAACAAACGACCAAGCTGGATAATATTTGGCGCCACCGCTCTTCTTCGATCAGAGTTGTCGCGACATCCTCCGATTTCACGTAGTTACCGTCAATATTTTTTTGGTCAACGCTGTATCCAGCGTTATCCAGATGACTATGCCTAGCTCCAACCAATATTCCAGCATATGCTGCTGGTCCAGTATTATAGCCGGACATCTCATTCCCGCCAAATGACAAGGCAAAATCCTTACCTCCATATACCGAAGAGACTTTCTCTACACCTTGAGCTAAATGTTTATAAAATTCATTGGGTTGTTCCACTATATATTTAACAGCATCCATATAAAAAGCACTGCCACCCCAATCGAAACCAAGCCCCCTGGTTTCTTTTTCGGAAATAAGCCCACGCTTAAAAGCTTCCGTTGCCCAGGCGAGTACTACACCCGTACTCATCACATCGAGACCGTATATTTCTATGCGCTCCATCAACTTAAAAAAGGCGGCAGCTTCGCCAATACCCAACATAGAACCTATAGCAAATATTGGCTCGTAGTCATAAGATATCATCGAAGTTTTGTAAAAATATGGTTGATCGAGATATTGTTCCCGCAACGCAGCGATATGGATACAACCAACCGGACAGTGCGAACAGGCTAGTCGTCGGCCCAAATATTGTTCGGTGATTGTCTCTCCTGATATGTTTGATGCGGCATCAAATCTTTGTTCGTTAAGATTTCTAGTCGGGAGCGCACCTATACTATTCAACGGCATAACGTTCCCTGCTGTGCCTAAATCATGGTATTTTTTCATTATTGGTGATGATGTAGACGACTCAAATATCTCATCGTAAACCAGACGATACTGGTTTTTATCCGCGACGGTCAAGGAACGCTTCCCTGATATTACAATTGCCTTGAGTTTTTTACTGCCAAAAACTGCTCCTAGCCCGAGGCGCCCAAAATGGCGATAAGTTTCGGTAGTTACGCAAGCATATGGTACAAGCTTTTCACCGGCTCCCCCAATACGCATAATGGTGCGGAAACCCGCCCCGGGTTCATTTTCTCTAATGATACGTCCCACTGTAAAACTATTCTGGATCCCCCATAAGGTAGCGGCATCTCGGAAGTAAATCTTATCTCCATGAATGGCTAAATATACAGGGGTATCACTAGCCCCCTTGATTACAATAGCTCCATATCCTGCCATACGTATAGCTACTGCACTGCGGCCACCACAGTGACTTTCCCCAAGATTTTCAGTATGAGGTGATTTGAACATGGCTACTGTTTTTGAAGCTAGTGGGAAAAGAGCTGTTAGAGGACCAACCGATAGTATTATTGGATTATCTGGAGAAAAAGGTGTTACTCCTTTAGGACATTCTTCTGATAATAATGCCGTTGCAGCACCAGTGCCCCCAAGGTATTTCTCAAATACGTCTGCCCTTTGTTTTATCCAAAAGTGTTTCGTGGATAAATCGATATAGAGTACGTTCGAAATAGTATCGCTATACAACATTATTTGAGAACTCCGGGTGCTTAACGATTTTTAGCACACCATGGGGGCAATACCTAACACAGTACCCGCAATGATTACAAATCATCGGTTTGTTAACTTCAGCATCCCAGAATATCGCGCCGATAATACAAGCTTTAGTGCAATGACCACAACCATTACACTTGGTCATGTCAATAACGACACCAGGGTTTTTTGAAGTCTTTATTGCATTGGTTGGGCATACCAATGTACAGGGGTGGTTGTCGCAATCCCGACACACAATGATAATAAAGCCACGTTCCATACCACCAACGGAACGCACTTCGATGCATGCTTTTGATAAGCCTGTGCTGGCTTGACGCCTCGCACAAGCAAACATACAACATTGGCAGCCAATGCACCTATCTGAGTCCGTGATGGTCAATTTCATTTTCTTCAGACTCCGAATGCTAGTATCTCACCACATTTAGATGCTCGCTGTCAATTTGTAATTTAACAGCTACAATGCTGGGTTACATTTGCTAACCATACTGCTTAGTCCTCTAACCGGCTGATTCGATTGCTAAGGCTAAAGCGCCCAAAATCCCAGCTTGCCGATTGAGTTTGGGAGGGACAATATAATTCTCAATATGCTCTTGAATTTCTTCTGATCGGACGTAACCATTCAGTAATCTGGTAATGTCTTGACGAATGATAGGGAAAAGTTGTGTCTGTTCCATTATTCCGCCACCAACCACAATGCGTTGTGGGGACAGAGTACAAATTAAATTGCTTATCGCTAGAGCTAAATAACGTCCCTCTAATAACCATGCCGGATGGTCAGTTGGTAGATTCTCACCAGGTTGACCCCAGCGTTGTTCTAATGCGGGACCACAGGCTAGTCCCTCGAAACAATCACCGTGGTAGGGACAATGACCGGCATATGGGTCAGTTTGTTTATCGTGAGGGATAATCATATGTCCCATTTCTGGGTGAACCATGCCGTGCATCAATTTTCCATTAACCATGCCACCCCCACCAATTCCGGTACCGATGGTCAAGTAAATAAAGTTATCCAAGCCTTGCGCCCCACCCCAGCGATGCTCACCAAAAGCTGCGGCATTAACGTCGGTATCAAACGCAACTGGAATATCAAGAGCACGCCTTATTGGTCCTACTAAATCAATAAAAGACCAGCCAGTTTTCGGAGTGGTTGTAATATAACCGTACGTAGATGATACTGGATTCAGATCAATTGGCCCAAAAGAACCAATGCCAACGGCAGATAGTCTTGGTTGTTGCTGAAAGAAATCAATAACCTGGGTAATAGTTTCTTCCGGTGTCGTAGTGGAAACACGTTTTTGAGCTATCAGGTCATCCGGACATGTACCGACAGCGCATATAAACTTGGTGCCGCCAGCCTCAATACCGCCATAAAGCGTTGACATTTTATTCCTTCCAGCAAGATACTTAGCATCGGTTTTTTCCAAGTATAGGTTTAACAAGAGTCGTAACCACCGTGAAAACCCAGCTTCCCCTTTTTTTAGCATTATTATATAAGTTGAGTTTTATGCCCTATTTCTTATATTGATTCTCTCTAACTTTGTCATTGGTTTCCAAAACCATTCTATTTACGCATGTAGGAACTATTATTAACAAATCGTAAAGCAATCAATAAATATTCCTTTACTTTACACAACTTGCTTTGCCCACTACGATCTTCTCACCCGCTTGATTTTCCATCCAAACATCCAAATATAATCGAGTCCCATCAGATTCCTGTTCAAACGATATCAATGTTCCATGGGCAATAACGGAATCACCATTAATCGCTCCTCCACCGATAAACGATACATTGATCTTCCCGTAGTAAAACCATTTCACCCCGAAAAAAGAATACAACATCTCTAAAATGTAGCTAAGTAACATTAACCCGCCGACCAAAGCACCCCTCATGCCAAGCTGTCTGGCATACTCATCAGTGTGAATCGGATTGGCTTCAGCTGGTTTTATTGGGGTTAAGGCAATTTTCGTCAATGGGGGGATTTCGTTGCCTAATTTAGGATCAAAATCTGGGCTTTCCATTATTTCTCCAATTCGATCAGTATTCCTGTTTCCTGGCTTCTCAATAATAGGTCACCCATATCGTCACGAGTTTCAAACTCCGCGACAATATAATTCTTACCCCGTTTGGTATACTTATCGATTACTTTACCCGAAATAGAAATTTTACTACCCAATTTCAATGGTTTGTAAAATTGGTGTTCGCTCTTCGCCCATATGGCCGCTTTTGAACCCGGCAACATTCCGAATTCCATGATAGGATGTTGGTCTATAGTCATCCCAGGCGGCGCAAAACCTAGCTTATCAACTAGTTCGGCTTTCCCCCATTGAACTAAATTAATATAATTGTCTACTGTGTTGCGGTTAAGGATTAGGTCTGACTTCCCTATTATCATACCAACAACTATTGTCTCAAAAATATCACTCCCTGCCATTTTTTCATCCTCAAATCATTCTCAGAATTTATTCTATACCCTAATTACTCTTGAGATTCCCTTGAATTTGAATAAATAACTGTCTAGTTAAATTAGCAACTCTAAAATTATGAATATTGTATACCAATTTTCATCTATTTAACAGTTGGTAAATAATATTGCTTGGTATTTAAAACCAATTTTTTAACTTAGTTCTATTTCATAATATTGAATTAATATTGGTCAGTTTATTCTCGCGGTATAAGTTATAGAATAATCACAGAATGTAGTATATAATGTGGTACATTTGTGGGTTCATTAAATGTTTACTGGAGGATTCCGATGACGACTGATCTGCTAAGTGGAATACGTATTATCGATTTAACAAATTATGTCGCTGGACCTTACTGCACAAAACTTTTTGCCGATTTGGGAGCGGATGTAATAAAAATCGAGAGACCGGAACGTGGAGATGGGGCCAGATGGCTACACCCTTTTGTCGGAAACGAGATTCATCCGGAAAAAAGCGCGATTTTCCTTTACCTGAATACAAATAAAAGAAGTGTTGTTCTGAATCTAAAGAGTCAGTATGGCATTGATACATTAAAAAAACTAGTTAAAAATGCTGACATAATTGTTGAGAATTTCCGCCCTGGGACAATGGCTAATCTTGGAATCAGTTACCCCGTATTAGAAAGGCTCAATCCGCGCATTATCATGACTTCAATATCCAATTTTGGCCAAGAGGGACCTTATCGTGATTGGAAAGCGAGTGAACTCACGTTAAATGCTTTAAGCGGAATGATGGATATGACCGGAGAAGAAAATCGCGAACCGCTCAAACTCGCTCTTTCACAAGTACAATATACCGCTGGAGTTGCCGCCGCGATCGCCACATTGGCAGTACATAGATACCAGAGATTAACCGGATACGGTCAGCATATCGATATATCTATTTTAGAGCCATTTTTCCATATGATCTATCAGCAGCTTATCAGGTACGGATATCAAGGCGTTATCCAAGAGCGAGGCCTAATTGAAAAATTCCCATGGATATTTGCAACGAAAGATGGGTGGGTGCATGCATCCCGTCTCCAGCTGATACCATTATTGATATTTCTAAGTGATAGCATACCAGAGCTTAAAAACCTGCAAAATGTTAATCCATTAGCAGCCAAAGGAGATTGGAATAAAATTGGCGATTTGGTAAAGCCATGGTTCCAAGAACGTGATCGGATTGAAGCTACTGAGCAGCTTCAATTCCAGGGTATAAATGCTTCTCCGATTTATAACGAGGGCGACTTGTTGAACTCACCACAACTTAAAGCGAGGGACTACTTTACAGAAGCAATTCACCCATTAGTAGGACGAATGATTTTACCAGGCAGGAATTTCTTTTCCGAACAGATTCCAAAACAGCCGTTGCGCGCTGCACCGCTTTTAGGACAACATACTCGTGAAGTGCTTGATGAATTGGCAACATCTAGCACAGTAACTATAAAATTTAGAAGGGAAGCGCATGAAACAGACCCCAGGACAATGCCACTTACAGGAGTTAGAATTTTATCGGTTGAGCATTGGGCTGCTTTACCTCATGCCACAAAATTTCTTGCCAGCCTGGGAGCCGAAATAATAGTGATTGAATCACCTGCCCGAGTGGAGATGGATCCGAAACTAAGGATAACTGAAATAACTGGTGGTAATTATGCCGAAAGCGCCAGAAATAAGTTGGGAGTGACTATCGACCTTTCAAAACCCCAGGGGATTAATCTGTTCAAGGAACTCGTAAAAATAAGCGATGCCGTGGTTGATAATTTCACCCCCAGGGTAATGAGCAACTTGGGATTAGATTATCAATCTCTGTGTAAAGTAAAACCCGATATCATCACATTGAGTATCAGTGGCTTTGGAAGAAAAGGACCCTGGTACCTTTACAGAGGATATTCGATTACAGCTGAAGCCACTAGCGGGCTTGCGAACTTAACAGGTTATATAAATGGCAATCCAGTAAGACCAGGTGGGACACCGCCGGGTGATATCATCGCTGCTCTTCACGCTACTTTCGCCCTACTAGCTGCTATCGAGCATCGAAGACAAACCGGTAAAGGAGCCGATATTGATATTTCAATGCCTGAATGCATTACAAGCCAACTTGGGGAAGCTATTGTGCTATATTCTCTCTCAGGGAAAAAAGGGGTTAGGATGGGTAACCGCGATTTAAATGCGGCACCTAGTGGCTGCTACCCGTGCTCCGGTAACGATAATTGGATAACGATTACTGTCAGCAACGAAGAACAATGGAAATCCATTACCCATTTGATGGGTAATCCGGATTGGACCAAAAACGAAAAATTCAGCAACCTGGATTTACGAATACAAAATCAGGACGAACTAGATCAAAACATTGCAGAATGGACACGTCCCCTTGATAAAATAGACATCATGACAATGTGCCAGCAAGTTGGCGTGCCAGCGGGTGCTGTTTTGCACTTGGGTGAGATTTTCTCCGATGAACAGAATCTTTATCGTGGTAGTCTTGAGATGGTCAACTTGCCACAACCGCCAGAAGGGCCGGGTCCACGTCCGCATCTTGCTCCCCCCTGGCGGTTATCGAAGACTCCATCCAATACGCTACGCTCTCCACGAATCGAGCTTGGAGAAGATAATAAATATGTATTTTCGGAATTATTAAAAATTGAATCAGATACATTAGCAGAACTGGAAAGAAACGGCGTTATCAGTCGCAAACCAACTGTTCCGCCAGCTACCGCCGTTAACGTGCCAATCCAGTTTACCCGCGATGACAACTATAAAAAAATAATTGGTTTACCATAACTGGGGTATTTATGTATTTAAATAAGGACTCCCTTTCATTTAGTTATTCAAGTTTTAATTCGTTTCTGATAGCTAATGTACCATAATCTAAAAGATCCCATTTTCACACACTAAAATACCACACTCCCGTGACTTAAAAGAATGGCCAATTGTCAGTTCATTACCTCCCGGGCCTAGAATCCAGCAGATCACGGTATAATCTTGTTCATACAAATAATCATCTCCAAATCAAGCGTCTTATTTAGTTTCGAATCTATTATTCAACCGGTGGAGTGCGAAAACTACTTTCTTATCATAGCAATCTTATAATGGGGTCGTGGACTACTGACCGATTTTCTTACAAACCGTTATTACAGGCTTATAAAAACCCTGAAAGCTCAGTACATCCGAATTTCTATCTCAAATGCGTCGCAGACAGCCATTACCGAAAACATCTGCTACCCAATTCAAATTATTAACTTTTCTAGAGGAGGCAATTTTTCCGGATGTGTAGTTCTGGCGCGAATCAGGTAAGATTCGAGCCATCCACGTGCATTTTCTGGGTGGTTTACAGCGTAGATAACTGCTTCATCATCAATCTCATTTATACGGTCATTTGCAGCGTTAATCGCGTCAATGTTTATCTTGATTGCTTTGTCAACCGGCATTCTTTCAGGATTAATATCGATACCGAAATAACCTTCATAACTATGCATTTTTAATACATACATTAATGCATCAAACTGCTCCGGAGATACGACCCCAATGTTAAGGTCTTGATCGTAATTCCCAAGCGGCTGGCTGTTAACATGCATGTGCGCAAGTCTTCCTTCTGAAAGCGGTAAACTGTAAGCATATGGTAAATCTTCATAAGCCATTAACACATGACCTATTTCCGGATTCATACAGCATATGGCATGGCCCTTTTCTAATATCTTTCGATTAATCGGGTTTTTTAACTGGGACTCTACTTGATGGCACAACAAAATACCCTCTGGGGTTGTACCAAATATTATGTGACCTCGTGGTTCGTATGGTTTTGGTTCAAAAGCAAATCTGATACCCGGTACGGCATCGAGAGCCTCAGCCAGCCCATTAGCGAACCTCGAACGCATTGTGGCAAAATCCATGCCGAAGCAGTTTTCATAACCATCGATTCCAGGCCAACATACTGAAAAATCGGTCCGCATTTCCAAATTCAAGCTGAAAGCCCTTTTTACCAGTTCAATCGATTCACGCCGGATCTTGGGGTTGGCGTTGGATAAAGAACCGAACTCAAATTTAGGGTCGCGAAATACTAATGGAGCAATCGTAATTAATTTTATTCCGGTACTCTTTTCAAATTTTTGCCAGATGTGCATGTTTTTTTCGTTAACTTCGTTTGGATAGTGAGCTTCTACGCCTGTGAGACCATAATCCTTGAGTTTCGAGGCTATTTCTAACCTTGCTTCGATGTCTAGGTCATCTTTATATTTGGCGTGAAACCTGGAATCTGGTGGAGAAAAAAACCAGATACCGGCAGAAAATCTGGGTTTAAGACGGAATGACTTCATATGCTTTATCAACTGCTCAGGATTACGTTTTATGGTTTGTTTTTTAAGATTTCTTAAAGCCATTATTATCCTCCATCTCTAACATTTGTTCACAGTATATACTAAAATTGGATCGGTTTAAAAGAACGGCGACGGGAATATTATTGTCTATGGGAATATGTATTTATTCTTGAACAATCAACCACGTGAAATAAACATTACTAACTCAATATTTACTATAATGTACCAAAAACGGGAATCTGCGAACTCGGTCTTAGTGGAAGTATTGATAGGAAAAAGGATTATCTTAATCACGTTTTTATAGGGCTAGACGGTTAATCTTTTAAAAGTTGTTTGGCGATGGTCCATCGCTGCATTTCCGAGGTTCCCTCGTATATTTCAGTTATTTTCGCATCACGATAATACCGTTCAAGAGGATAATCCTTCATATACCCATAACCGCCATGAATTTGCACCGCTTTGTTGGTAACGTGGACAGCTGTCTCGGCAGCATAAACTTTAGCCATAGCTGCTTCTTTAATATACCTTAGTCCGTTATCTTTCATACTGGCAGCCCGTAGTGTTAACAAACGTGACGCGTCAATCATAGTTGCCATATCTGCTAAAATCCATTGGATGGCTTGAAAATTACCTATACGCTGACCGAACTGCTTACGCTCTTTGGCATACGAGATAGATCTTTCAAAAGCAGCCAAAGCAATACCATTCGCCTGCGCTGCAATCCCTAGCCGACTTCCATCAATTGTCTCAAGGGCAATTTTTAAGCCTTTTCCTTCGTTACCAAGCCGGTTTTCTCGAGGTACGTAGCAATTGTTAAAGATAAGTTCAGCGGTAGAGGAGGCTCTGATACCCATTTTCCGTTCATGTTTACCAACTGAAAAACCTTCCGTACTTTTCTCAAAAATAAATGCGGTAATACCCTTCTCAGCTAACGCTCTGTCAACCGTGGCAAAGATAACAATAATATCCGCCTCTGCACCGTTTGTAATGAACACTTTGTTCCCATTAAGGATATACCCATCCCCGTCGCGTTTAGCAGTAGTCTGGATAGATAAAATGTCACTACCGGCATTTGATTCTGTTACGGCAAAAGCGCCCAGTTTTTCACCTTTTAAAAGGGGTAATAAAAATTTTTGTTTTTGGCTTTCGGTAGCATTATTGTAAATGGAACCGCTAGTTAGCTCGTTGGTAACAATTAGTATCACGCTGGTAGCTGCACACACTCGAGCTAGTTCTTCAAACATTAGTACTTGCTCAACTGCCCCGCCACCACTCCCACCATATTTTTCGGGATATCCAACACCCATCAACCCAACGTTCGCCGCTTTCACTATTGCATCCCAAGGGAAACTGGCCTCTTCATCAATTTTAGCTGCAATTGGTCCTAATTCTCGCTCTGCGAAATTACGCGTTGTAGCGATAAGCATTTTCTGTTCGTCAGAAAGTGTAAAGTCCACGTATTTGTATTCCCACCAATTTATTCACCATGCCAGTAAAAATATGTTTAGGCATTATCTTAGAGTTATTTTCAATCGATTTACACTAATTTTATTAGGATCGAAATAGTGTTGGTAATGATACTTACGCGGTGCTTAGTATTGGAGTCGATTATATACCGTATTAAGTAAATAGTTCAAGACTGACTTGGGTGTCCTAAATAGCGCACTTGTTTCATAGGTAAAAACTATCATTATCTTTAAAGTAAACCATTCAGACGAAATATACCAGTTAGTAATCATAAGGCTAAATTAAATCAAAGAAATGTAAAACGGAAGTGATCGGCTGATGTATATAGGTATTGACATTCAGGAGTGATGATTATATACTATGGCAGTTTTATGAATTATGTAAAAATTAAGGGTGTGTTTGTCACAGTAATAATATTTTTCTTAACCTAGCAATCCAACGAAAATAAATCATGCAATTCCTAACTTAGGAGGTTAGTATGAAAAAGCAAAAATTTTGGATTCTAGTCAGCACATTCCTGGTTTTTACAATGATAACAACCGCCTGCAATGCAACTACTCCAACAAGGTCAACCACTACCGTAACAGGGATAATTCAAACATCCAATCCAGTAGTTGTTACTACCACCACCACCACTCCACCCACTACGGTTTCCACGTCACTTGCGACGAGTACGGTGTCCACTGAACCAACGTATGGAGGCACAATCAATATATGTGACAGTGAGGTATCGACCCAAAGATTTGATGCACTCGGACCAACAGCGAATCGTCTTTCTTACGCCTATGAAGGATTGCTAGCTGCTGATTGGTATGTGGACAGAAACGTTTTTGACTTTGGTGGTATTTGGTATCCATACACTGCCACGGCTGGCGTGCTCGCTCAAAGCTGGGAATTAACAGACCCTCGGACGTTTACTTTCCACCTCCGCCAAGGGGTACATTGGCAAAATGTTCCTCCAGTTAATGGCAGAGAATTCGTTTCCAACGACGTAAAGAGATTTTTTGAAGCCTACATGGCCAGCACTCTAACCACCAAGGGTAACCTAACAAGTGTGGAGAGTGTTTCCACACCGGATAAATACACGGTTGTATTCAAACTCAAAGCAGATAGAACCACAGATTTCTTTGCGTCGTTTGTGGGGGCTGCAAGTGCTGTTCTATATCAATGTCCCGATATGTGGGATGCAAAAGGTTCCAATGCTTATCAAAACTGGCATAATGCATGCGGGACCGGACCATTCATGTTGACGGATTTTGTCGATGGCGCATCATGGACTTTCACGAGAAATCCGGACTACTGGGGATATGATAAGAATTACCCCAAGAATCAACTTCCATATGCTCAGGTAGTAAGAAACTTGATCATTTCAGACCCGGCTACCCAGTTGGCTGCATTGCGTTCTGGCAAAGTCGATCTTATATCTCCTGCCACCTTCTCGTCGGTCACCTGGGACCAGGTAAGCAGTCTTGCAAATACAAACCCAGAGTTAATGAAAAGAGCAATTGTTGCTACCCCCGGTTTGTTAGCTATGAATACTAAGAAGGCTCCATTTAACGATGTACGTGTAAGGCAAGCAATGAACATGGCTATCGATTATGAAGCTATTTGCAAAGGTTTTTACGGTGGTAATGCCATAGTCGGTTACAAAAATTGGCCCTTCCATTTGTCTTATGGGGAATTGGCCATTAAGGTTGAGGAGTGGCCGCAGATAGTTCGGGACCAATATGAGTACCACCCTGATCAAGCACAAAAACTTCTTGCTGACGCTGGTTATCCCAGTGGGTTCACGACCACGGTTGAAGCGATTGCCGGTGCTACGATGATCCCGATGCTAGAAATTTTCCAGACGTATTGGGCAAAAATCGGTGTCACTGTTAAAATAAATGTAGATGAAAACGCAGCTTACTCGGTCATGAAATATGGGCAGACTTATCCTGGAATGCTATCTGCTGGGCTTGTCTCTGTATCGAATGTTCAAGCCGATCCGATATCAATGTTAACAGTGTGGTATGTACCCGGTGTTCTCGATTATTCTGCCTGGAAAGACGACACTTATATAAAGAACCTTAGCGATGCCCAGACTATTCAAGATACCAGTAAGAGATACGCAGCTTACAAAGACCTTGCTAGATATGTAATGGAAAATGCAGTATACGTGGTTGCTCCCGCCCAACAGGCTTATATCTACTGGCAACCGTGGCTAAAGGGCTACCGGGGAGAAGTTGGACTGACCTATGCAGATAAAAGTTTTCTCAAGTATCTTTGGGTTGGACCGCACAAGTAGAAGAAAAAATAACAACGATAGAGGGTAGTATTGCAATACTACCCTCTATCGAGGAATATTATTGGCTTCCACAATCCACAATTTACATTATTGATAAACCCCGGTAGCCAATGGTTTTAAAATATCCTTATAGATAAAAATACCCACCAACAAGCGTTTACTCCTATTACATCTATTTATCAATATAATTAAAATTAGCCACAATACTTGGAAAACGATAAAGTAAGACATCATCCCACCACTTTTTTCACGTAGGATAATGTTAAGAAGGGTTAACAAGCAGAGAAAGAGGAGGTTACATTTTTAAAAGTATAAACGATTTATCGCTGTTAGATGTACACTTCTCATCTTTTACAAATACACATTGTGGTGAGTATAAATAAATAATGACTGCTTTTTTAATCAAAAGACTTCTTATCGCAATTGCAGTCCTATTTTTGGTTAGCTTAATCGTTTTTTTTTCGATACGTCTTATTCCTGGCGACGTTGTAAAATTGATTGTACAAGACGCTCAATATATAACCCCGCTTCAAGAGGCTCAAATTCGCGCTCAATTGGGGTTGGATGTACCTATTTATATCCAATACAGCCGTTGGATATCCAAACTTATTTTTCATGGTGATTTTGGCATGTCACTATATACAAACCGACCTGTAATTGAACAAGTCATTAGCAGACTGCCCATTACGTTCGAACTAAGCATATTAGGACTCATAGTAGGTTTATTGGTAGCGATGCCAATCGGGATATATTCCGCAATACGTCAGGATAGTATAGGTGACTATATATTCCGCAGCATCGCAATTTTATTTATAACTCTGCCTTCATTTTGGATAGGAACAATGGTAATAACTCTACCCTCAATGTGGTGGCACTGGACACCCCCTTTAACTTATGTCGCTTTTACAGCAAACCCTATTGAAAATCTAAAACAATTCATAATTCCATCGACACTCTTAGGTATGTTTCTTTCAGGAGTAACAATGCGCATGACCCGAACCATGATGCTGGAGGTACTTAGACAAGATTATATCCGCACTGCCTGGGCAAAAGGTCTTAAAGAGAGAGTAGTCATATCAAGGCATGCCTTAAAAAATGGATTGATACCAGTAATTACCATTGTAGGCAACCAAGCAGCACTACTGCTGGGTGGTTCGGTTGTTTTAGAAAAAATTTTTAATTTACCCGGCGTGGGTTATTTAGTTTTACAAACCCTCAATATCCGAGATTTCCCTGTACTTTCTTGCATAAACCTAGTTATCGCCGTTTTTATTTTGATAATCAATTTGGGTGTCGATGTAGCATATAGTTATTTAGACCCGCGAATTCGTTTTAAATAGGAAAAGACAAATGAATCAACCTTCTATTATTGTAGATAGTAAAAAACCAGGGCATTTTGTGTTGGATTTGATTAAACGATTGTTTAAGGAAAAACCAATGGGTGCGGCAGGCGCAATAATTTTGCTTATTATAATCTTAGTTGCTATTTTTGCTAACTTCATCGCTCCTTATCCGATGACTGAAATACATCTGGGGGATACTGTACATCCTCCATCGGCAAAGTATCTATTAGGTACTGATTATTTAGGTCGAGACCTGTTTACTCTTATTATTTATGGGGCACGTGTTTCCATTCTTATAGGTTTAGCTGGTACATGTATCAATATTTTGGTTGCCCTTATTTTAGGTGGAGTCTCTGGATATTTTGGCGGGAAAATAGACATGGTTATCCAAAGAGTAATTGATGCTTGGATGTGTTTTCCCCCACTCTTCATTCTTCTAACTATCATGGCTATGTTTAAATCGGGTATTTTTCAAGTGATAGTTGTGCTTGGTCTTTTCTATGGTATCACCAATGCACGAGTAATCAGAGGGACTATATTATCAATTAAAGAAATCACTTATATGAAGGCAGCCGAATCCATTGGAGCTACACATATTAGAAGAATGTTCAATCACATTTTACCCAATATTTTAGCCCCAATTATCGTATTGTTCACTATCTCCGTGGGCCAGATTATACTTTCTGAAGCTACCTTGAGTTTTTTGGGATTTGGAGTACCGCCACCAAATCCCAGTTGGGGTCAGATGATCAATAACTCAACTCGATACATTACACAAGGACCATGGATGGGTATTTTCCCAGGGCTTGCCCTCAGTATGGTAGTATTTAGCATAAACATGCTCGGCGATGGTCTCAGGGACATTCTCGACCCTAGACTGAGGGGTGGATCGGGACGTTATGGAAAAATAATAATTAATAAGAGACTGCCAGGTCAAAAATCATCAACATTTACAAGGGAATTGCCTGAACATATGAAAGATAAGGACAAACACATATGAATATTAACTTATATTTGAATGCTTCCCAAATAGAACGTATTGAGAATCACTGGTCGTCTTGGTGGGCAGGCGAGTCACAACGTCCTATGATCTTACTAAGAACCTGGGATCAAATAACAAATCGTACTGGTGATGAATATACACATTATTTCCTGCTCGAAAAGCCTGTGAGCCAGATCCTCGACTATTATCAAGAACGGATTGAAACTACACACTTTTATGGTGACACCCTGCCAACTTGGTACCCTCCTTTTGGTCCAGGAATTTTAGCTGGATTCTTAGGTGCAAAGGTAAGACCTTCATTTGAACACCGTACGGTTTGGTTTGAGTCAGATAGTCCGATTCCTTTTGATGATCTACACTTTGTATTTGATGGCGCCAATGTGTGGTGGCGCAGAGTTGTTGAGTTAACTCAAGGGGCAATCGAGCGCTGGCAAAATCAAGTCTTGGTTGGATTTACTGATCTTGGTGGAATCCTCGATGTACTTGCCTCTTTTCGTACAACAAATCAGCTATTATTTGATCTAATAAATTCTCCTGATGAAGTTATCCGAGTTGCTGGAGAAATAAAATCATTGTGGCTACGCTATTATGATGAACTATATGCCATCATTAAGAATAAACAAAAGGGAACAGTAAATTGGGCTGGGATGTGGTCACCAGGAAAAACGTACATGCATCAATGCGATTTTAGTTATATGATTTCACCAAAGATGTTTAGACAATTTGTGTTAGATGATCTTACTACTTGTTTTAAACAGCTGGACCATCCCTTTTATCATCTTGATGGTAAAGGTGCATTACCTCATTTGGAAACGCTGTTATCACAACAACAATTAGCTGGCGTCCAATGGATTCCAGGTACTGGGCAACCGGAACCTGAAAAATGGCCCTTAATAATTAAACATATCTTGAGCGCCGGTAAATTATGTCAGGTGTACGTAAGCCCAGAAGGAGCCCGTACTATTGTGCGTGAAATTGGCGGTCGCGGTTTAGCTTTCATCATAAATACTGATACTCCCATGTCGCCAACCGAGTCAACAGAATTTTTGAAGGTCCTAGCTTCTGAAGATATCACTGGAAAGGGGAAACATTATGACTGATTTAACACCAAGAACATTAAGTGCTGCATCTGGCAATGATAAACGAGACCGCGCGAGTGCCACAATATGGGGAATACCTCAAAGGTCTCGAGAGAGTCGACTCGCTAAATATCATCTCTCCCAACATGATATTGAGATACTGCGTCAATTGGCGTCTAAGATGATGGAAATCGCGCACTCGAGGGTCAATTCAGAACGTAAAAAAGATTGGTACGACCATGACTCACGCGCAAGTAGTCGACCTATGATTCTCGCTGAAGTCTTCGATGTAAGAGACGAAAATGCTCCATTACCTAGGTCGGTCATAAAATGCGAAAACTCTTGGGCAAAGGGCATTGAAGCCCAAATGCGTCTTGAAATCTATCAATTTGAAGTTCTAAAAGATGACCATGTAGTTGAACCCTTCTTTAACGTAAATTGGCACCTGAATATCAGTGATTTAGGGGTAGAAATCATACAGCACATCGCAAATAACGATGGTAATATGGCTGTTCGGAATTGGGAACCACCGCTTAGGGATTTGAACAAGGATTTTTCTCAGTTACACCCATTTACTTTCTCGGTTGACAGGATGACAACTTTGGCTGAAAAAAATTGCCTTGAAAGTGCTATTGGGGATATTCTACCGATACGAATTCGGGGGAGAGGTTGGTGGAGTATGGGCTTAACACTTGATGTTGCGATGCTTATCGGACTCGAGAACTTGATGACTAGTTTAATCACTAACACTGAAGGGCTACACCGGTTGTTGTCGTTCTTAAGAGATAATTATTTAGCGTTTGCCGAGTGGATGGAAAAAGAAGGACTACTTACACTTAATAACGAGAATGATTCTTTTGGATCGGGAGGATTAGTGTACACTCACGATCTACCTCAATCTGGGAAAAAACCCAACGACCCTGTACAGATGAAAGATCTGTGGATATTTCTTGATTCGCAAGAAACCGTTGGAGTTGGTCCTAAAAGATTTGAAGAAGTTGTTTTTCCTTACCAACTTAGTATAGCTCAGAGGTTTGGTAAGTGCTATTACGGGTGTTGTGAACCATTGCACAGCCGATGGAATGTTATTAAGCGTATTCCTAATCTGGCCAGAGTTTCTGTTTCACCATGGGCAGATCAGTATTTTTTTGGGCAAGCTCTTGGGAAAGACTACGTTTTTTCAAGAAAGCCTCATCCAATTTTAGTAAGCACTGATTTCTTTGACGAAGAGGCGATACGAGTTGATATAAGAAAAACCTTGGATGCTGCTAAAGGCTGTCGCCTCGAAATCATTATGAAAGATATTCATACCCTTTATAATGAACCAAATAGAATCGCCCGTTGGGTAGAAATCGCACGTGAAGAAGTATCAAAAATATCCTAGCGCCTTGGATGTAACAGTAAATAAAATAATGGAGTTAGAATACACATGGAAAAATCTTTGAAACAAATCTTCGATAGTGTCGTCAAGTTCGATCTGGATTCAATCCACGCAGATGTTACAAAGGCTCTGGGCGAGGGGATTACAGCACAAGAAATATTAAATGATGGAATGATTAAAGCGATGGCGGAGGTAGGTCGACTTTTTGAGGAGGGTGAATATTTTGTCCCAGAATTGCTCGTAGCTGCCATGACCATGCAAAAAGGTCTTGATGTCATACAACCAATTCTTTTACAGAATGGTATTAAGTCAGCAGGTAAAGTGGTGCTCGGAACCGTAAAAGGGGATTTACACGACGTTGGCAAAAACCTTGTTGGGATGATGCTGAAAGGAGCTGGGTTTGAAGTCATCGATGCCGGTGTCGATGTATCACCGGAAAAGTTTGTGGAAATACTGAAACAGTCAGCAGATGTCAAGATTCTTGCGCTCTCCGCATTGCTCACCACGACTATGACCAACATGAAAACTACAATTGATGCGGTCAATAACGCTGGTCTTCGCCGTAATCTGAAAGTAATGGTTGGGGGAGCCCCATTAACCGAAGGATATGCAAAGGAAATAGGGGCTGACGGGTATGCCGCAGACGCAAGTAAGGCTGTCGGATTAGCTAAGTCACTGATAGCATAGTTTATTGTGCAATACACAACGAGAAAGAATATGGATTCGCGAAAACGCATACTTACTACGTTGGAACATAAAGAACCGGATCGTGTTCCATTTGACCTGGGAGGCACAAACGTTACCGGTATTAATATAAAAGCCTATAAATCGCTACGCCAATATTTGGGGTTACCTCCCCTTCAACCGATTATCTGGGACACCACCCAACAACTTGCCAAGGTGGATGATGATATTTTAGAGAAATTTGGGGTTGATGTTAGAAATATATCTCCATCTCCCGGTCGTAACTTTCATCAAGAAATAAAGGATACAGAAGACAAACAATACACCTATTACTACGACGAGTTCGGTATCGGTAGGCGCATAGCGGCACAAACCGTTTATCACCAAAAGGCATGTCAATCGTACATCGATTTACCCGTTATACCCAACATAAAATAAAAACTGTTAGCTGAACTGTTAAAAAATGGATAAACGCTTAAGATGTACTTTCTTTCGGCAGCCATAAGTCAAAAATGCCCGTAATTTCTGTATTGCTTTAAGCAAATTTACTTTATAATACATTTAAAATTATATTTAACAATTTCGTTGGAATTCTTTGAGACTAGACCAAGCTTTACCTCGCCTGACGTGTACCCACAAAGGCAAGCTAAAATAATCATGTTTTTCCTTTCGCCAGCAGGGGCCCTTTACTGTTTCTTGTGTAAGTAAATTACGCCACGCACCTTCCGGCAAATAGTAACTTACCTCTCCATTGGGATCAAAGATTGGGGCAACCAACAAAGCCGGCCCCATCATGTACTGCTTATCTAAATAGGAACATGAAAGGTCATCAGGAAATTCTAGCATCATTGACCTCATCATTGGCCAACCATGTTCAGTGGCTTCCTTTGCGATATCAATTAGATAGGGCATCAAGTGTTGCTTTAATTTGGTGAAAAAACGGAGAACCTTAACCGACTCTTCATCAAATAACCATGGCATCCGTGCACTCTCGGCACCGTGCAAACGGCTGTGGGAACTAAGTAGTCCGAAAGCAACCCAGCGTTTATAAAGATCTGCCGTAGCCGTATCATTAAAACCGCTGATATCGTGGCTCCAGAAGCCAAAACCGCTCATACCCAAAGATAATCCACCCCTTAGTGTTTCAGCCATGGAAGGATAGGTGGAGGAATTATCTCCTCCCCAGTGAACTGGAAACTTTTGACTACCACAGGTAGCGGAACGAGCAAACACTATCGCTTCCCCTTTTCCCTTCTCTCTCCGTAATAAATCGAAAACTGTCTGGGCGTAAAGATAAGTGTAATAATTGTGCATACGTTTCGGATCAGAGTTATCATAATATTGGACACCCATTGGAATGTCCTCACCAAAATCCGTTTTAAACGTGTCAACTCCCATGTCAATTAACGTTTTAAGTTTGATGGAATACCATTGGGCAGCTGAAGGATTGGTGAAATCCACAAACGCCATCCCTGGTTGCCAGCCATCAACCTGGTATACATCTCCATCTTGTTTGTGTAAGAAATAACCTTTGGCCATCCCCTCCTTAAATAGTGGTGACGCTTCCGCAACGTACGGATTGATCCACACACAAATTTTGATGCCCTTAGATTTGATACGACGCAACATTCCTTCTGGATCAGGGAAATTGCTCTTATCCCAAAGTAAACTGCACCAGGTTAACTCCTTCATCCAGAAACAATCAAAATGAAAAACGCTGATGGGAATGCCCAGAGTTTCCATACGTTCGATATTAGAGATTATCACTTTCTCGTCATAATTAGTTGTGAATGAAGTGGACAACCACAATCCAAAAGACCACACGGGTGGCAGGGAAGGGCGGCCACTCAATGCGGTAAATTGTTCAAGCACTTTTTTCGGTGTTGGCCCACCGAAAATATAGTAATCTAGTGTGTGTTCTTCAATACTAAACTGAACACGAGTTGAATGGTGCGAAGCCACCTCAAAGGATACATTCCCGGGATTGTTAACGAGTACCCCGTATCCTTGGCTTGTAATATAAAAAGGTATGTTTTTATAACCATATTCCGAGTCGGTACCGCCATCTTCGTTCCACATGTCAATGGATTGACCATTTTTAACAAATGGCAGGAAGTGTTCTCCGAACCCATAAACCGTTTCCCCGACGGAAAGAGATAACTGCTCCCGTATGTAAGTTCTGTCCCCTTGAACCATCAGAGCTATAGCTCTCTGTTCACTCTCAGTAAGCAATTTGCCATGCCGTTGAAAACAAATGTGCCAGTTACCTTGGGTAGGAACTATGACCGAAACGGAGCCAGATTTCAACCACGCTTGCTTCTCATCGCTACCAATGGATACATTTCGATTTGTCAGGGTATAATCGAGAGGGAAAATGGGTAAAGGTTCACGTCGTCCCTTAAAATGAGTCAGTTGAACATGAATTACATCAACCATCGGCGAAGAAAAACGTGCCGTAACAATGGTCCCAGCCAAACAGTCTCTCCGACTACGAATAAACTTATCATATCCAGTGATAATAAGAGCATCAGGTTCTTTATTTACATCAACAATAGTCAAAGGGTAAATAGCTTGAACACCTGGCAACAAACGCCAGTGGCCGTAATTGAACTTCATGAAAAAATCCCTCCTTACTACCAAATATGAAAACGTGGTTATGAAATTTTGGCCTGGTAATTCTGTGAATCCCGAAAATAGGAAAATTATCGCTTTTTATTGGTAAAAGTATATATTCAGCTTTATCTGATGTCAAGCTGGATATTAACCTCGAAAGTATTTCAACATAACATTTGTAAATATCCTTTCAATCTAGCTAGAAAAACATTTACTCTAATAAAGAATTTTGTAAAATTGAATAATCATAACCAGCAATTATCGTTTAAGATGTTGATAATGTAATACAAAAAGAATATAATCATTTACTATTTTCAATATAGACTCTTTATAAAGATTTGAAGTAATGGTTCATGTGGGTATTCTCTGAGATAACTATCCAAACAATGTTGAAAAATTCGGAAGATAATAACGGAGGTTAATATGAAATACAAACAAATAATTTTCGAAACTGGGAAGATAGCGAGAATTAAGATGAACCGACCGCGTTACTATAATGCCCTGAGTCGTATTTTGCTTGATGAGATTGATGATGCTTTCAAGCAAGCAATCGCGGACGACGAAGTGAAAGTAATTATCTTATCGGGTGAGGGTAAACATTTTTCTGCTGGCCATGATTTGGGTACTCCGGAGGAACTCGCTGACCAACCCACTTATGCTAACTCCGATGGCACCAGAAAATATATAGAATCAAGGAGAAGATTTATTGAGATGGGTCTGCGCTGGCGTGACCTTCCTAAACCGACCATATCTATGGTGCAGGGATATTGTATTTTCGGCGGCTGGATGGTTGCAACAGCAATGGACATACTATTCGCTGCGGATAGTGCTCTTTTCCTCCCAAGTCACTTCCAGTATTTTTCTACCCCGTGGGATATCGGTCCAAAAAAAACTAAGGAGATACTATTTGAACACCGGTTTATGACCTCAGCCGAAGCCTGTGAAAAGGGATTTGTGAATCGGGTTATCTCTTTGGAGAAGTTGGAGGTGGAGACTGTTGCATACGCTCAAAGGGTAGCCGAAAACGATCCTTTGAGATTACGACTTATCAAGCAATCGGTAAACCACATGATGGACACAATGGGATTCCGCAATGAAATTGAGGCAGATTTCCAAACGTATTTTATCCAAGAGAACGTGAATAATATCCAAAGAAATCCCACGGACCCAAGCCTTTTACAACCCCCCAATCTGGCACGTGTTGATTTAGCATTAACACATTTAAAAGCATATAACCAACTCGATACTTGAGTATCCCTAGCATTAAAAATTGCCTCTAAATAACGGGAGATATTTGTTAATAAAAGTAGAAAGATTTTAGTTTGGCGTAAGACATGTGGGACTTGGCTCAAATATTGTAACAATCACACAATAGCAGGAGACACAACCATTAATATTGACGAAGATGCTGCAGAGGAGATTCGTGATGGGTAACAAACATAATTTAGCTAGAGGTGTCACAGTCGTAGGGGCAGGGATGTCGAAGTTCGGCATCTATAAGGATAGAAACTCCAAGGATTTCTTCATTGAAGCCTTTCAGGATATGCGGGCTTCGGTCGATAAAGGACTCGATCCCAGGGACATTGAGGCACTTTATATCGGTAACTTCTCCAATGATTTCTTCGTACATCAAGCGCACTGGGGACCGATACTGGCCGAACTGATCGGGCACACTCCAAAGCCTGCTACCAGGACCGAAGGGGCATGCGCCTCCAGTGCGCTAGCTTTCCGTGAAGGTGTTTTTGCCATCGCCTCGGGATTTTATGATGTCGTGCTGGTCGGGGGTGCCGAAGATATGTCCAAACGTAACACCGAAGAAGTGACCGAAGGGCTTGCCATGGCATCAGTATCTTACGAGAGAGATGCAGGATTTACTTTCCCCGGAGTTTTTGGTGCCCTGGCAACCGCTTATTTTCATAAATATGGCGCTACCCGGGAAGACCTGATGAACATTACTATCAAAAGCCATAATAACGCCTCATTAAATCCAAGGGCGCAATTCAATATGACAATTCGTGACATGATGAATGCCAAAATTGAAAAGTGTAAAGTCAGAGGTGAGCCGGTACCAACCTGGAAAACCGAAAAAGAATTCCTGAGTGATCCGGTGGCTAACCCGCCGGTGGCCTGGCCGATGCATCTCTTCGATTGTTGTCCCATCAGCGATGGCGCCAGCTGCATGTTACTCGTAGCTGAAGATATTGCCCATAATTTCACTGATAAACCTCTTTACGTTGCCGGGTTGGGTCAGGGAAGTGGCAGGGGGTTACATGCCGCTGAAGGCTTGACCTATTTTGAAGCAACCAGGTATGCCGCCCAAGAAGCCTATGAGATGTCCGGTTTGAAACCGGAAGACATTCAGTTTGCTGAAGTACATGATTGTTTCTCCATGGCGGAACTGATCCACATTGAAGACATGGGTTTCTTTAAACCCGGTGAAGGCTATAAAGCTATTGCGGAAGGCCAAACCAGATTAAATGGCTCCAAACCTATCAATACCTCGGGTGGTTTAAAGTGCAAAGGGCACCCCGTGGGAGCTACCGGTGTTGGACAGTTGTATGAAGTCTGGAAACAATTAAGAGGCGAAGCCGGAGCAAGACAGATCCCAAATAAAAACCTGCGAGTCGGTGCGACACAAAACCTGGGCGGCACCGGCGGTACCTGCACGATGACCATACTGGAGAGGAGATAAGGCCATGGAAGAAAGACCGTTTAACGATAATTCTTATCAACAATTTCTGAACGAAGAAAAACTGATGGGTTCAAAATGTAAAGCCTGCGGAGCCGTGTCTGTGCCCCCACGACCGTTATGCTCGAAGTGTTACAACACTACAATGGAGTGGGTCCCGTTCAGAGGAATTGGAAAACTTGCCGCATTTACCAGCGTATTCGTGGGTCCTCCTTATATGGTTAAAGAAGGCTACAATAGGAAACATCCGTACATCGCCGGAGTTGTGGAACTTGAAGAAGGCGGCAGGATGGATGCCCGGATTGAAGGCATGGATGCCACCAGACCGGAACTAATCAAAGTAGGAACGCCATTAATAGTCACGTATCTGCATCGCGATGAAGGTATCGAGAAGAAGACTTTTTTGGCTTTCAAACCGATCTAACAGCTGAAAAGACAAGCAATTGATCTTTTAATCGTTTTCTCATTAATTTACGTTACTGATTTCCAATTTATATGTTTAATATTGATAATTGTCAAGTAGTAAATCAGAAATTAGGACAAATCAATTACAAATTACCCATGCATTTTCAGCGATATTTTTATGAAAAATATCGAATAATAAGAGCAAGTTTGCTAAAAATAAACGAACTTACACTCGTTCAAAAATAGTTGCCGGTGCCATACCACCACCAGTGCAGAGAGTGACGAGAGCGTATTTAGCTTGCCGGCGGATCAATTCGTATATAGCCGTAATAGCTAAACGACAGCCAGAATTACCTACGGGATGACCAAGTGCGAGAGCTCCACCATTCACATTTAATCTGTCCATAGAAACCCCTAGTTCTTTTGCCCAAGCAAGTGGAATCGGAGCAAATGCTTCATTAACTTCAAAAATATCAATGTCTCCGAGGTTTAAATTTGCTTTCTTGAGTATCTTAGGTGTTACATAAATTGGTCCTGTCAACATTAGCACTGGATCAGAACCTACAACCGCATTAGCTTTTATTCGAGCTAAAGGAATTAGTCCTAGCTCATTTACTTTTTCTTCACACATTAGCAACACTGCTGAGGCGCCATCGGTAACGGGACTAGATATACCTGCGGTAATCCAGTCAGTACCAAGGGATGGTTGTAATAAGGCTAGTTTTTCGAGATTCGTGTCTGGGCGGATAGTCTCATCGTGATCTTGAAGAAATCCCTTTCCGTCTTTATCAAGTCCCACAGTCGGAATGATTTCATTCTTAAAATATCCCATAGTGGTTGCTTCCCACGCTTTGGTATGACTTGAAACCGAGAACTGCTCACATTCTAACCTCGAAATACCCCATTTTTTTGCGATAGCTTGTGCTGCTTGACCTTGGTTATACCGTTCGCTTACCCCAATCCTCTTCATATAAAACTCTCCATATGGGTCTCCTTGCGCACGACCATCTGGCAAGGTGCCATTGGTATCCGATGATATAGGATATTTACTCATCATTTCAATTCCGCTAGCAATAATTGTATCCATGGTATTAGAAGCAATCATGCCGTAAGCCATTTGTATAGCCGTTAACGAGCTACCGCATTGTCGGTTCACCGATACACCAGGAACTGTGTCCGGTAATTTAGAAGCAAAAATACCCATACGTCCTAAAGTAAAACCCTGTTCACCGACTTGATAAACGGTTCCGTTAATTACGTCCTCAATAAGTTCTGGCTTTACATGGGTTCGATTTAGCACCTCATTTATCACGTGCCCTAATAAAACTGCAGGTGCCCAGTTTCTGAGATAGCCATTCCGTTTTCCCACAGGTGTTCTGGCCGCGCTAACAATAAATACATCTCTCATAAACAAAACCTCCTACTAATTACCAAAGTTCATCTATTTAATACAACAAACTACATCCAAGGTGCGCGGTAATTTTTCCCAATATCAATCATTGTCTTAAAGTTTTCAAACTTGGCATCCAATGGCAAAGAGCATCCCGTACTTAATATAAATCCTGTGTCATTCCCAATTTCATCAATTAATTTCTTGCAGTACCTCTCGACTTCCTGAGGTGTACCTAATGACAATAACCCTGCTGGAACATCTCCCATGATACACATATGTTTACCAAGAATCCTTTTCGCTTCAAAGATATTAGTTTTGCCGTCAAGTTCGCAGATACACATCTTTTTAGGTAGATCGACAAAATAAGGTAAATTTAATGTCCAGTTTTGATCGAAATGTAACATAGTAACTAAACCTTCTCTAGCAAAAGCATCGACCATTTTTTTTATATAGGGCATTTCGAAACGTTCAAAAATCTTTAATGGAAAGTAAAAACCACCTCCCCGCTCTAGTACAAGATCTACACCGGGCACACCCATTAATTTGGATGTCGTGATTGCATTTTCTATTAAATTGTCGACCATTGCATCCATTACTGCTTTTACTTTGTCCGGGATACGATATATATCTAATGTAAATCTCGTGAGTGATCGTCCTAAGGAAAGTATCATTAATGGAGATTGAACTAGACTCCCGCAAAGCACCGGGATTTGACGGTCATACCATTTTTGTGTGTCTTTCCTAGCTTGGACGAGAAGGCGCTCTGCCCAAGCGACTGCTTTTTCAAGTGGACCAGGCCTTACTTCTTGACGAGATTTCTCGCAATATCCATACCATCCTAATTTGATTATAGTATCGTAATCTTCAAGAGTTATGACCTCAGTTTCAAATACTTGAGGCGGGGCATTATCTGGTACTCCTTTTCCAGGAATAGAGGTAGGAGATTCTTTGCCATTAAATGGATGTGCTGGGTTTACGGAGGGAAGCCAAGTTGGAATCACGGCTGCATCCCATCCACCTACTTCATCAAATAGATCAACCATCGCCGGGAACGCGATCCCTTTGTAATCAGCGTAACCTTGGGCAACGGTATATCCCTTCCGACGCACCGCAAAATAATAATCGATGAGAGGGGCTACCGGTACGCGGTCATAAGGTTCAAGTTTGATAGCTGCATTGATTCTTTCAATTGGTGTCATTAGACTAGCACCCATAATTATCACCCCTTTTCTTTTACAATTGAGTTATTCGTTTTATCTACCAATATCCCCTATCTCACCTTCTCAGGTGTATATTATTTTAAAAGTAAAAATAACCACTATTATTTTTTTCCGTCAAGGGTATATTTAACATTTAGCTCTTAATTTTTATCCCTAAACAACGTAAAAACCAAAGAAATATTATATCAATTCCAAAAACATTCTCGCTTCTTTATTATTAAATTCCCTTAAACTCGTTTTCAAAGAATTATGAAAGTAAAATACAATTCAGTCAAGACTTTGTGAAAAGCGTTCTGGTGTAATTTTAAGAGTAGAATTATCAAATTAATTATTTATCAGCAATTGCCACGGTTGAAAGCATGGGATTGAAATAATTCTGGATATTGCGACACCCCCCCAAGGACACAAAATGGTTTATTAGCTGTTTAAAGAGTTCAGCTTAATTTTTGCCATACTCGAGTCCAACCTTAATCTACACCAAATATATCAAGTGCCGCTAGTAAACGGTTGCATTGTCGGACAGATTGATGTTTGTTGGTCTTAACTGGGCAGACGGCACAAATAGGTTAAAAGATAGTAAATCTCATTAACTCCAGTCCTTCTTATTGGAACCATTAAAGTCTTGAATACCGTTGTTGAGGGTTGTATGCTATTATTACAATTCCAAAGTTTGTTCCTAAATCGAACATCTTCTTGATAATTTACTGGATAATATTGGGTATGTTAAACCTGCCTGTGGATTTGGAGATGGATGGCTTTAGACCTACATTATGAAAAATGGTATCGGACAATATGTACTCGGATTGGATTTAAGCACTCAGAGCCTATCGAGTGTTGCATTAGACCTAGATACAGCGAATACCGTATTTGAGTTATCTCTGAACTACCGTAAAGATAACAGACTCTTATGCTATGGCATAAACTCCGAATATATACTACCTCCCAAAAATGAAGGGGAAGCATCTCAACCGGTAGCTATGTATTTCACAGCTATTGACGCAATATTCAATGATATGAGTGCGAGAGGCTTTCCACTTGATCAAGTGGCCGTAATCAATATATCTGCTCAACAGCATGGCCATGTTTACTTAAACACAAAATCTCCTAATCGGTTTAACCGACTAAAAGTCAAAGAGTCGTCACAGTCTTGTTTGGTGGACCTTTTGTGTGATTCATTGGCCTACCATGTCGCCCCGATATGGATGACTTCCAACACAATAAAACAAGCAGATTCTATCAGAGAGTACTCCGGCGGCAAGCAGCGCATAATCGAAATTACCGGCTCTGACACTGCGTTACGGTTTACAGGTGTGGTAATGAGGAAAGTAGCCCAACAGTACCCGAGGGTATACGATGATACATGGCGGATAATGCTCCTCAGTAACCTAATTTCGGCGATCCTTTGTGGTAATGCAGATACACCAGTCGATTTTGCTAACGCTTGCGGAATGTCTTTAATGGACTACCACGACAAACAATGGTCCAATTTGATGGTAGAAGCAGTCGCAGAAGGTATCCCCGGGGGAGTCGAAAACTTTAAAGCCAAACTACCAGCAATTGTAACTCCATACACCATCGTTGGACGAATAGCAGCCTATTTCGTTGGTAAATATGGAATCAATCCTGATTGTCGTATAGTAGTCGGCTCGGGGGACAACCCACAGTCAAAAGTGCTTGTGAAACAAGACCTGCTAAGTTTGGGCTCAAGCTTTGTGATAATGATGGCAACTGATGGAAACACTTTTGATTTCGACGGCGCCGCTAATGCAATGTATGATGGTCTGGGCAGACCTTTCATATTCGGTTGTAGAACCAATGGTACTTTGGTTTGGGACAAATTTAGGATGGAACACGGATTTCCAAAAGATGATTTTAACATTATGGAAAAGCAACTGCAGGCTACTTCATTGGGCAAATATATGACTTTCTGGCAACCTCGCACGGAGTCATTCCCTCCTTCTGGAGTGGTAGCTCTTACGAATAGTGACTACCCTAAAGCGGAACCCCAAGAAAATTACACCGGACTTGTTGAGGCATCTCTGTCATCTGTATTCATGCATTCCAACAAGTTCCTTAAGAAAAATCGAGGTCCGTTATATGTTACTGGTGGGGTAACTTCGAGTGGGGAAATCATGCGCAGAGTGGCAGCAATCTGGAACAGACCTGTGAGCGTAATGGCTGATAGTGGTGCTGCTATCGGTGCGGCACTGGCGGGTATATATGCACTTTCAGTAATCGTAAAGTGTGAGATTGACCTAGACATGCTTTGTTCAAGACTGTTAAACATAAAAAAACAGATAATACCCAACGCCGACGATGTAGCTGCCTTCCATTCCCAGGGTGGATATTTGGACAGATTTGCCATTCAAGAAAAACGGATCCTTGCTTCCGCCGAGAAATAACTCCCAAGAACTACAATTTACGAACACGACGACTGCCAATATTCTTATAAATGAAAGAACCCACGTCACATTTGTGAATTCAATTGCCATAGACCACCTCGGTAAAAAATAAGAGGAATGAATTACCCCCGATTTTTAAACAACATAATATAGTTTACTGAGGACGTACTCCAGTAAAAAGAATATAATCTTGTTAACGCTTATAAATAGACGATGGTGTTCGAATTAAAACAGAAAGGGGAAAAATGACTTCGAAAATCAACTCGAGTTGCCAATTCCCGATTGCTAAACCTGAAGACGTTGGTTTCTCACGAAAACGTCTCTCGCGAATTGAGCCCGGACTCCAAAAATACATAGACGGGGGGAAAGTACCTAACCTAGTGACATTAGTCGCCCGTCACGGGAAGATCGTTCATTTTACTTCTCAAGGGTACATGGATTTAGATAGCAAGAGGCCAGCGAAAAGAGATGCAGTTTATCGTTTATATTCCAATAGTAAACCGATAGCCGGTGTGGCTACATTGATCCTATATGAAGAGGGGAAACTAAACCTCGATGACCAAGTTTCCAAATATATTCCAGAATTTACAAATCCAATGATCATTACACCCGGGACTTTGATTCAAGAGCAAACGGTTATGCCTACAAGGAGAGGAATTACCATCCGTGATTGCTTACGAAACACAACGGGACTGGCAACACCATGGCGTTCACCGACAACGATGTATTTTCAGTATCAGAAAATAATTGCTGAATCAGGTTGGAACTTACTCGATACGCTCGATGAACCACCCCGTATAAGTTACCGAGAAAGGGTGACTGCCCATGGTAGATTACCGCTGAGTTTTGAACCAGGTAAAGATTTTGAATACCACGTTGGTTACCCAATCATTGGCGTTCTGATCGAACAGATAACTGGTAAAACTCTTGAAGAATTTTATCAGGAACGTATTTTCAAACCACTCGGTATGAAAGATACTTCATTTTATCTCGATAAGAATAAACTTGAAAAATTTACTACTTGTTATCGGGCAATGCGGCGTCAACATGAATGGAAGTTGGAGATTTATGATCGACCTGAAACTAGTGAAAAGTTCAAAGGTCCACAAAAATATTTCGCCCCTGGGGGTGATATGGGAGGGGTATTATCTACAGTGTCAGATTACGCCCGCTTGGCTCAAATGTTGCTAAATGGAGGCGATTTAGATGGTGTCAGGATTCTAAGTCGTAAAACGGTTGAACTTATGACCAGCAGTCATACAGGCAATCTATTAATCCCAATGTTAGGACACGGTTATGGTTTTGGTTTGGGAGTGGGTGTGCGCACCACAGGTAACTGGCAGCCGATGATGCGATCTATTGGGGCTTATGGGTGGGGTGGTGCCGCCGGAACAACATATTTCGCCGACCCGAAGGAAGATTTATTTGCCATTTGTTTTACACAAGTCCTAAACCATGCTTTAATGCCTGACAACAATTATCAGGAAGAATTTGAGAAATTGGTCTATCAATCTTTGGAGTAACAAATTTGACTACGAATAGCTTTTGGGTGCCGACTATTGGCATTAACGTCCTTTACAGGATCTGATTCAATGTCTTTCCCCTTGGGAAAGGAAGATTATTGAGTTGGTTCATCTATATTTACACTAAATACACTCAAAAAGTGGTGCTTATGTGGTTCATAACACTTTTATGTAGCTTTTTCGTGGTTTATTAAAACGGTTGGCTATCTGGTAGTGTACCAATAAAAAACCATATAGCTTTTATCTGGTAATTAATATGAATCAAAGCACCAAGTAGCGTTTTCTTTCATCCACAATAATGGAGGGCGAGCTATCGAATCTAACGGATTTAATGCAGAACTTTTTTTATCTTCTTCGCCGTTTCGCCTATAGTAATTATCTGTTCTAACATTTCGATAAAAAGTCCAACTGGACTTTCATCTCTGGAAATTCAACTCTCCCCCGTCTCCACCAATACATACAATTTTACCTTCTGGGATTGCCGTCATTGGCATAGATTCCTGGGTTGAACGGTTTACCAAACTTTTTAATGGCCGTGATAATAAACCAGATCACTCCCCTATTTCCATTCAAACAAGGATTCGGGGGTGACCTATGTATAGCACCAATCCCGAAGCGTTTGCAGATTTATTTAATGAGAAAGTTCAAGGAGCTTACCGGAAAGTAACCGGCTATGATATACGATCGATGACTAAGTGTGGCCTTATCGGAAGATGTGGTTTCTATGTGCGACAAGACTTGGAAACTGTAAGAGGCATTTTAGAGTATGAACTATCCCGAGATCATCAGTCCGATAAGGGAGATCAGGAAAAGAACACACTAATATGTAAGAGGTGTGGTAAAACTTTTAATCCAAACCCAGAAAGTAAGCCAGGAAGGCCACCTGAATATTGCACCGATTGTGAAGCCCATAGGAATAGAGAACGACAAAAGTTATCAAGAGACCGACGTCGTAAATTGAATCTGAAGAGGAATGTAGGTAATCACAAAAGTTAACATCGCTCTGGTTAAGTAAAGTGAATAAAATAAGGTTGACAATCTTCTGATAGTCGTGTAAGATGATATCCAAATCTTTTTTATGTAAAATACGCTGAGATTTAGATATAAAAAAATACTAGCTAAAGGGAAAGTTATATGACCTGAGTGAACTCATTAAAGGAATGGGAAGGGGGCGGAGATTCGCCACCTATTATATGGTCACTTGGGTGACGCGGAGCCAATAGTGAAACCGACTTGAAACATGGTCGGTTTTTTGTTTTCCAAAAGGATTGGCAAACTGGAGGAGGGAACAAATGCTTTGCCCAAGGTGTAATGCATCGAATAATCCAACTAACCAGTTCTGTATCTCATGTGGGGCTTCCCTTAATACCACTGTGTATAAAATACCGCAGCAGTCCAAATCCCCGGTTGATGAATTACGTCAACTCAGGCAGCTTATGACCCGAATTGATGAGCGGCTCACTGAATTAGAGAAAGACATAAAAAAGCTAGCTGCCTATGAAGAAAAGGTGGAAACGCCAACTACCGAAAAAACGAGTGTAACCTATGAAAAGCCCCCCGAACCTCCCAAACCTTTGTATGTACCTGTTGCCGAGACACGGAAACCAGACCAGCCTAAAGAAATTATATCAAAACACGAAGCAATAAAAGTCCCCGAAGTCAAACAACGAGAAACGCCACCAGTCCGGGAAACAATCAAACCGCCAACGAAAGTAAAAATTAAAAAACCACCGGGCGAATGGGAACAAATACTCGGCGGAAATTGGTTAGCTAGAATTGGAGTTTTTGCCCTGCTCATCGGCATCGCTTTCTTCCTGAAATATGCGTTCGATAAAGACTGGATTAGCCCTACGATACGCGTAATCATGGGAGGGGCATTAGGTTTAATCTTGCTGGGTGGTGGATTTCTCTGGCGAAAGAAGTATCCAATCATGACCCAGGTGATTCCAGGTCGCAGAACCACCCCCTTAGTATGACAAATTGAGTATAAACCTGAAAGGAACATTATCGTAAACGAATATTTAATAATTGTCAAGCCGAGTTTTTAAAAAATAGCGTCGGAAATCTATTTCTGTAAGCTAGTAAAACCCTCCTTGTTGATGATGTATCCAAATTATAGGATATGGAACCGATAATTTTGACCTTTGACAGAGATATCAAATTATGTTAACATGACCCAACTCTGGTCCTTATGCTAGCTATAATCGGAGCTAAAGATGGATCTGTATCTACTTAAATTTCCTTACAGGAAAATCCTCACTCCCTTAGCTAAAAAACTGTGCTGGCTAAATCCTGATTTTGTTAGCTATACCGCGGTAATAGCAGCAGCCGGTACAGGATTGTGCTTCTATTTTGCCGATCAGTCACGAATTCTATTATTAATCGCTATTTTTCTTACATTGTTACGTATGACTCTTAATACTATTGATGGAGTTATGGCCATTCAGCGTGGTAAGCACTCGCTTGAAGGAGAGATAGTCAATGCTCTTCCGGATAGATATTCCGACATTTTTGTGGTGGCGGGGATTACGCTTTCACCCCTTTGCCGGGATTGGTTAGGCTTAGCGGCATTAGCTACCATGTTTCTAGTTAGTTATACCGGCATGCTGGGCAAAGCTATTGGCGTTTCATGGCAGCATCAAGGACCCATGGGTAAAGTTGAACGGATGATTACGATGATGATTTTTGCCCTGTTCCAATTTTTCCTCTTGCCGAACCGGCAATCACTTGATGTTGGCAACATAAGCATAACTCCAATGGAAATGGCTATGGGTCTTTTTGTAGTTTTAGGGCAATATACGGTACTTCGTAGGATCAAGGGACAGTTGAGAGAAATCAACCAACAAACTGCGGTCGAGAAAGGGCAATCAATTGTAAAACACGCAATTGTAATTTTTGACAGCCAAACAGGGAACACACGGCAGATCGCCGCAGAAATTGCCCGGGGAATTGGATGCTCTGCTAAGCCTGTCTCCGAGGCCGGAGATATCAGCACTTACACCCTCGTGGTTTTGGGGACTCCGAATATTAGAAAGCGTCCCACCCCTGATATGGAGAAATTCCAAGATAGTATCACCGTACGCCCACCTCTGTTGGCTGTTTTTAATACGTTCGGGTTACCAATATGGGGGCACTTCACGGCGCAAATTTGCTTGCGGTACATGGCGAGAAAGTGGAAAATGAAATCTGTAGCTTCGCTGACGTGCCCTGGTTATCACAGAAAGTACAAAACCTACAAGGGACGCCCTAAAAGTCAGGACCTCGCAAAAGCTTATATGTTCGGGCGTAAACTCGCACGGAAGCTCACTCAAGAACAGACTGGACGGGTAAAATGAGACTTCCTACTGAAATTTGGCAACGGATGTTGCTTCTAGCCTGGGCGATTTTAATAGCATGGAGCATACCGCTTCTCATCATAACTGCAATTCGCAAGAAGCTTGGCAAGGATATAAAACCTATCTGGGTTAAGTATGGTTCCTGGTTCATTATGGTCCCGGTACTCACTTTACCTTTGTTGGCTGGCAAATGGTTTACCCAGGGATTATTCCTCCTGCTATCTTTATACGCCTTTGAAGAATATTCGCGTACTGTAGGACTTTGGAAAGAACACGCACACATGTGGGTAGGCCGAATCAGCATTTTACTTGTGTATGCCACGATTCTCGTTAAGGGTTTTGGGACATTTATGTCGATGCCGGCTTATATTATAATCTTCGCCTTTCTGCTGCCAATCCTGAAAGATAGATACCAGGGAATGATTCAGAGCACAGTGCTCACGATTTTCGGAGTAGTATATTTTGGCTGGTTCTTGGGTTACCTGGCTTTCCTGATGAACATCGATACCGGCCCTCAGCTTATTATTGCCTTTTTACTCATCATCATCACTAACGATGCCAGTGCGTACATTATAGGTTCAAATCTGGGCAGGCATCACATGGTGCCAAATCTGAGCCCCAACAAAACCTGGGAGGGAGCTCTCGGGGCTGCCATCGTTACTGTTGGGGTGACGGTCGCAATAAGGTTTGCACTTTACGACATGTCGATATGGATGGCGATTTTCTTAGGACTACTAATGTCATTCTTCGGCACCTGTGGCGATCTTTCCATTTCACTTTTAAAACGAGATGTACATATAAAAGATACCGGACATCTTATCCCCGGACACGGCGGTCTGTTGGATAGATTAGACAGCATTCTTTTTGCTACTCCGGTATTTTTTCACTTTATGAATGTTTTCTTTATACATCTCCGCGTATAGCAGGTGAAATTTGAGTAATAATGATAATGTGCCCCCTGACCAATTTGATGGTAGTTTTGAATGGCATTACGCTCCTCCGCCAACCCCTTATGATCTGGTACGCGACAGCATTATCACTAAATCGGTCAGGTTAGCCCTCCATGCTGTTATCCATCCTTTTATCCATGGCTATAACCAACTCAATGTGATTAACCGGCAGATAGTATTGGATCAATGGCCATGTATCATCACACCCAACCACTCCAGCCATATGGATACCATGGCAGTATTTTCATCATTACCCATCCGGTATGTGAACCGGCTATACGCGCTGGCTGCCAAAGATTATTTTTTCCGGAACGGCGCAATCGCTTTCGGATCGCGCCTGATTGCCAATGTCATTCCTCTCGACAGAACGGGGACTGAAAAAACGGGGTTGCAACTATCCTTATCTAAATTAAAGGAAGGCCGTAGCATTTTGGTTTTTCCCGAGGGAACTCGCTCTGTAACAGGCAAAATAGAGAATTTTAAAAAAGGCGCTATTATGCTGAGCAAAGAGGCAAAACTACCAATAATACCAACCTACATAAAAGGAACCCTCCAAAGCATGCCTAAAGCGACTATCTTCCCGAAAGCGGTGAAGATCAGCGTGTTTTATGGTGAACCATTACGCTTCTGGCAGTCCCCACTGGACGTTCTAGAAAACTCAGATGCCGCACAGTACCTTGAACAAAAGGTTAAGATGCTGCGAGAGACATTGGAGAAGGGGAAGACCTAATGAATTTATTAACGAGAACACAAATTTTACTGGGAAGGTTAGCCATCAGAACCATGGGACAGACAAGTGAGGGAATACGACTAGTAACTACTCTGGGGCTTACTTCAGGCGTAATGTTGGACTATATCTATCAAAACCAGCCGCATGGTCGCTTTATCATTGGGCGATGGATAGACAAAATTTATCTCTCCCATCGAGCCTGGGAAGATGTGAGAACAAGAAAAGCTAATCTGGAGGAATACCTTATTGAAGCAGTCTCGGTTGAGAGGGCACAAAAACACCGTCCCGTGATTGTTGACGTTGCCGCTGGCTCAGCCAGGTATATTTTGGATGTAAAATCTAAAGCAGGGATGGAAGACATCAGCGTTATTTGCCGTGACCTTGACCATGAGGCGCTGGAACGCGGTAAGCATAACGCTGATATGCGTGGAATAACAGGAATTCAATTCACTACAGGAGACGCTCTGAACGCGGAGTCATTAGCACTAATTGAACCCAAAGCCAATATCGCTGTTTCTTCAGGTTTTTACGATTGGATCAACGAAAATGATGTCGTGCAAAAAAGCATGGCTCTGATTTACAATATTTTACCTTCAGGCGGATGTTTTCTTTTTACCAACCAGGCTAGGCATGTTAATCAAGAGTTTGTTCAAGGTGTGTTCATGGATCTTCGCGGACAATCACTGCGTATGACGATGCGTTCTGCGGCGCAAATGAACGGATGGGCTGAGGATGCCGGATTTACAATAATCAAAACAACAGGAGACGTGAAGTTCAATTACTCGGTGACATTAGCACAAAAGCCATAATAGTTTTTGTAGTAGCAGTGAAACACTCATCACACCAATCTATTTTACTCACGTTGTATATGTAATGTCACCTTAAATTGCGCAACAATAATTTCGGGTGGTGACGTTCTTTACCTGGTAACCACCAAGGTAATTTACCTCGGCAATTGAGTTTTGATTCCTTCTAGCTCGTCTGTATCTTGACAAATGCATCTAGATAGAATAAAATCTCCTTCCCTATTATAAAATCAGTAACAATTTAAACAATACCCCCCCGCTTGAATATAAGTTGAATGAACGATAATAAAATAATAATAGAGATACAAGAGGAGGTATATTATGGAACAGAAACCCTGGTTAAAGCACTACGATCCGGGAATACCATACACGCTTGTTCCATATCCGGAAGTGACTTTTCTTGATATCGTTTCCGAGACTATTAAACAGAGACCGAAGCATCGGGCTTTGCTTTTCAAGGGCACAACCATATCCTATTCAATGCTTGAACAAGAGAGTAATGAGCTGGCTGCCGCATTAGTGGCACAGGGTGTGGAAAAAGGCGACCGTGTGGCATTACTCCTCCCGAATTGTCCCCAGACAGTTATCGGACAATTCGGCATCTGGAAGGCGGGTGCAATTACTGTACTGATGAATCCTCTGTATACCGAGGATGAACTTGAACAATTATTGAACGAGTGCGGGGCAGAAATTGTCATTGTTCTCACATCATTCTATAACAAATTAAAGTCTATACAACCTCACACCAAAGTACATCACGTTATAGCAACTAACATTAAGGAATACCTGCCGCCTGCTACGCGTTTGTTATTCACTTTGGTTAAGGAGAAAAAAGAGGGGTATCGCATTACTCTTAAACCCGGTGATATGTGGTTACAAAAACTATTACGGCAACATGCTGGTTCTGGACGTCCGAATATTAAAATAAATCCCGGCGACCCGGCGATGTTACTTTTTAGCGGCGGTACCACCGGCACCCCCAAGGCAGCAATCGGCACTCATAAAGCTCTGGTCACATCCGCTATGCAATTACACACCTGGTTTAGTGGGATTCTGAAAGATTGGGATGATGTCGTTATGCAAGTATTGCCGTTGTTTCATGTGTACGGCAATGCTGCTGTGCTTGGAACAGCACTCATAGGGCACAACCCCATGGCTCTCATACCGAATCCTCGAGACCAGAAAGACCTTATCACCACTATGCGTAAAGTGCACCCAGCATTTTTATCTGCCGTCCCTACTCTTTTCATAGCTCTAATAAACAACAACGATGTTAGAGCCGGCAAAGTGGACTTCAAATCAATGAAGCTCTGTACATCCGGTGCAGCTCCGTTGCTGGCTGAAACGAAAAAAAACTTTGAGGCACTTACCGGATGTCGCCTATTAGATGGCTACGGGCTTACTGAATCGATGATGGGAGCCGTTATCCAACCAGTAAATGGCGTCCATAAAGCCGGTTCTGTAGGTTTACCGATTACCGATATCGAAGTGCGCATTGTCGATATGGAGACTGGTTTAAAAGAAATGCCGGTAATGGAAACGGGCGAGATTATAATGAAGGCTTCACAACTCATGCAAGGCTACTGGGAACGCCCTACTGAAACTGCTGAGACGATACGCAATGGCTGGCTTTACACCGGTGATATTGGCTACATGGACGAGGATGGTTATCTATTCATCTCGGCGCGTAAAAAAGACATGATTAAGTCCGGTAGTGGTTTTCAAATCTGGCCTCGCGAGATTGAAGAAGTAATTGCTGAAATGTCGGTGGTGTCTGAGGTTTGCGCTGCGGGTGTTCCCGACCCCAGCTACGGTGAGACTTTAAAAGTATGGATTGTGTTTCGTCAGGGACAGCAGTGCTCTGCCGATGATATACAAGACTTTTGCCGTAAGAAGCTGGCCGCTTACAAGGTTCCCAGGATGGTCGAATTCTGTGAAAGTCTGCCTAAAAGTATGGTTGGCAAGGTGCTTCGTAGAGTGCTTGTCGAAGAACACAAGGCTAAGCAACTACAGGCGCAGAAATAGCGGAGAAACACTGTGTAACAAAATAGGGTTGCTCTAACATATCGGTTGATGCTACTTTCGGGGCATATCGATGGTGTGGTTTACTTTGTTGACTGTGGCACTATTTGGAGCGCGAGCTCTTTTCCAGACTCTGGTGTCTGTTTCATCAATTTGACAAATATTCGAACTATGTTGGGGTCGAACTGGGTGCCAGCACAGTTAATTATTTCCGTCAAAGCTTCCTCTACAGTACTGGATTTACTTCGATAAGGTCTTTGGGAAGTCATTGCATCGTAGGAATCTGCCACCGCTAGTATTCTAGCATCGAGCGGAATATTGTCACCTTTGAGACCGGTGGGGTAACCGCGTCCGTCATATCGTTCGTGGTGGTATTGGATTGCGGGCAAGCAATCCTTCAGGCTTTCGACATTCTTTATGATGGAAACACCCATATCCGGATGCGAACGTATAGGTTCCCACTCTTCTTCGTTCAGACTGCCTTGTTTACCAAGAATTTTGTCCGAAACACCAATTTTCCCGATGTCGTGCAGCAAACCCGCTGTTTGAATTATCGACCTTCTTTCTTCAGAGTAACCAAGGGCTTCTGCAATTGCCGAGGCATACTTGCTAACTTTTTTCGAATGGCCGTATGTATAATGGTCTTTTGCATCGACTGTGGCAGCTAAGGCATAGATCGTATTGAGCACTATGCCTTTAGTATCCGCAACTTCACCTTTGAGTGTTTTTCGGGATGCTTCAACTTCTGATGCAAGGCACACCCGATTTTTCCCGGTCTGTTTGGCGTGATACAAAGCCGCGTCGGAAGCGTGTACGATTTCTTCGCGCATCACACCGTCAGTCGGCCAGGAAGCAATACCGATGCTGCAGGTAATCGGCGTTCCCTTATAATCGACTTCACTATCAATAGAGCGGCGTATTCGTTCGGCCACCTTGATCGCGTTATCAGCCGAGACTTGCGGTAATATTACAACGAATTCATCGCCACCATATCGGAAGGCTAAATCTATTGACCTGATGCTCCCCTTAATACACCCCGCGGTAATACGTAAAATTTTATCTCCATACAAGTGACCATAGACGTCGTTATAGTTCTTGAAAGAGTCCAGATCCATGATTAATAAAGAAAATACCTCGCCAAAGCGTGCGGCTCGGGCAATTTCCTCGTCCATTCGTTGGTGAAAATAGCGATGGTTGAAGAGTCCGGTCAACTCGTCCACGTTAGCACGCTCTTTAGCCTGAGCGTAAAGTTGGGCATTTTCGATCACAATGCTCGCTTGTTTGACCACGTTCGAGACCATTCCAATTTCCTCGGGATAGAAGCTATTCCCTGCCTGCTTGTACCCCAAAGCCAGGATGCCAATGATCCGCTCCACTGTTCTGATTGGCAATAAAATTGCGTAACGTTTATCAGCAAGAGCAGTTATGTCCGATTCTAAAAGGACGCCCAATTCTGAATCTTTTTGGATATCTTCGATATTGATGGGCTTGCCTTCTTTAGCCATCCAAATCAATAAACTATTGCTACGAGTGAATTTAACCGAATCGTTGTCTTCTTTTTTCGATTGAGGGTAGGTGAAGCAGGTCGTAAAATCGCCGTTTTCAGTATTCTCCAGCATAAGGTCAGCCCGAGTCAATCGAAGCGCCTTGCCAATTGTGGACAACATATCATCCGCAATTTGATCTAATTTTATTACGTTAGCCACTTTGTTGCTGAACTCGAGCATCGCTTGACGTTGGGAATAGGTGTCTCTATGGAACAGACGATCGATGTTGTCTTGAACTACAAATCTGATCGGACGAAGCAGCATAGCAAACAGCAAAGAAAAAGCCCCCGACAACACAAGCAGGAGATAAGTCGGTAGATGGGACAGCTTCGTAGCCTCGAGGTATATCAGCCCCGCATAGATGCCAACTGTTCCGAGTAACAATACTGTATACTCGATAATTCTTCGCGCCAGCAATCTAATGTCCAATAGATCGTATCTGCTGATAGCCCAGGTAATTAACAAGGCGTTGGCTAACGTGCCCAAATGATCAGTCGGCAATGAGGCTAGCGCCGGTACGTTCGGATTAACCGCCGACCATATCGACATGATTGCCAATCCGAGGATTAAATATGCTAGCCGGTTTCGTTCGACAGGGTGCCGCGTATTGCGGAGTTCCCTGAAGAGCATCCATGCGCAAGCCCCCAAAGGCGGAAGCAGCAACCCCATAAGAATATATACCCAGGGCCCGATGTCGTGATACACATGACCATTACTGATGTAAGCATCTCTCACAACCCATCCGCCTAGAGATAACACCATGAGCGCGATTGTCGCTCCATAGCCGATATAGACGATGATTCCCGCTTTTTTACCAATGAAGGCTCTCACAAAGTGATAATATGCAAAACCGGTACATACCATTGCCACTAATAGTAGATTATTCCAAAAAACTAATTGGCTCATAGATGCAGAGGGATTATAGGTGAGAAGAAAGGTAAAAATGCTCCATGCCAGCGATGTTAAGACGTAAAAGGTGAAAACGCGGTTAAGGCGCGTTTTTGCCTGGAATACCAGTGCTAACAGTAATACGGTATCCACCAAGCTGCTTGTAAGAGGAATAAGCGACCAAAGATTCATTAGTACACCCTGCTAGATGCCCAAAATTTATAACCCTTATGCGGAAGAGACAGGAGGTCTTTTTGTGTTATTAGCGCACCGTCGATATATCGCTCCGGTAATCTGTTGACCATAAGAGAAAAGTCTGACGCATCTTCAGTTATCGTGTGTGTAAGAAATTCGTCTACTTGCATTCTGGCCCTCGTAATTCTGAGAACGTTATCTTTTGAGATCTAGTCGGTCTGACAAGATTAACACGGCTGACTTCTTTCCTTAACTTCTCCACTTCTTCTTCGGTAAAAAGCCTCCACCCTCTACTATCCCGACGTTCCACCTTGCTAAAGACAAACTTCTTAAGCCAACGAAAAAGGGTATTCTTACTGATACCAATCATCCTGCAAACTTCCGCAGTTCGATAATATTTTTGAGCGTTTAACACAACAGACATACTAATATCTCCGACACTATCCAGGTATACCAAGGTATAGTTTAAGGCACCGTTTGAATTCAACCAATCCCCTATTTGTACCTATCAATCGCTTACTTCCGTACTAACCCTATTCAGCTAAAGGGTATAACATCTTCCCGAGTTAGAGAGCGATAGACTGCTCGACATCAAGTTATACATGATTATGGTATGTGCTAGAATTATTTCACTACTGTAATAAGGAAGTGATGGGATGGAACTCATGGAGGCAATCCGAACCCGACGCGCGGTACGTGATTACGAAGATATACCTGTATCGGAAGAAAAGTTGCGGAATGTACTTGAGGCAGCTCGCTTAGCACCATCTGCAAGCAACCGCCAGCGGTGGAAGTTCATTATCGTAAGGGATCTCAAACGTCGCCGAGAGTTATCCATAGCTGCTGGTGGGCAAGTCCATCTGATAAAGGCTCCGATCGTGATCGCTGCGGTAGCAACCTATCCTGAATACGTAATGCGGTGTGGTGTACCGGCGTACGCAGTGGACCTCGCTATTGCCATGGATCACCTTACCCTGGCAGCGGTGAACGAAGGCCTGGGTACATGTTGGGTTGGGGCTTTTTCGCAAGATGAAGCTCGAAATGTTTTGGGCGTACCGAAGAATTATTGTATAGTTGCCCTTATGCCCCTTGGGTTTCCCAAAGAGGAAAGCAAAATCAAAACCCGCAAGTCTTTCGCAGAGATTGTGTGCTACGAAACTTTCCAAGAGTGACTGTTTTTTAGGTTTAGGAATACAACAGAAAGCGAATTTTAATTTGCCGGAAATTGATGCTATCGAATATATTCATCAGGTAAACTAATTCCAAACTTCTTACACAAAGCAGGAATGTCCTTATAATCACTTTCACGTAGTTTGTACCCAACATGAAATTTGACCATCCATTCCGGTGAGATACATCTTACCTTTCTACCGTTAATAATCCCAAAGCCATCAAGCAGACTAATGGTATATATGTCCCCATTCTCTACGGGTCCGTAAATGATTTTCTGTTCAGCGCTAATAACAAAAACGTGTACGTCTATTTCATGACCAAATTCATCGCCAAAAACAAAATTGTGCGGTCTGGCTATTTCCAGTTTTATTTCCTTGTATCCATCTGTATTCAATAATGCTCGAAGATTAAACACATCTTTCTCTTGAACGAAAATATCTAAATCACCATGAAGGCGCGTTTGATTACCTAGTTGAGCGTCGATACCCCATCCACCGTCGATCCATATTTGAATTCCCCGGCTTTCCATTTTAGTTATGAACTTAATCACTTCTTTGGCATTCATTTCAGGTCCGGAAAAGTATCCCAATTTCTTACGAATCAGTTGCAGGGGTAAATAAATAAGGGGGTCATCGACTATAATAGTCCCCCAAGCTTTATCATCCTTCAAGTCAAACCACCTTATTTCGACGATAATATATACTTCAGATGCCCCTGTTTCCGGTTCAAAACCAGCGCTCGCTTCACCAGAAAGTGGTTCGCACAGATATGTTTTATAATTTTTAATGATACCGTAGGCAGGGTCATTCAATGCCGGTTGTTCATTTAGGAGAAGAGAGCCTACTTTTACTTCCAGGTTGGTTTCTTCCTTCATCTCCCGTATAACACATTCCTCTTCGGTTTCGCCAGGTTCCATACCACCACCCGGGAAAAGCCAATATGTTCGCCCTGTTTGCAGCTCTTGATGTCTAATTAAGAGTATTTTGTGGTCCTTGATAATAGCGCCCTGATATCGAATGTCCCGAATCCCCATTGTGACTTCCTCATGGTTCAAATAATAATTGCCGATGATTATTGCATGACCAATTACCCGAAGAGAATAAGTATAGACGAACTTTTTATATTTTAAACACTTAAACCCACACCTTTCAATAAGCCCAAAATATGTGTATCTCCTTCTTTCTTGAATTAAATCGTAATACTACCTATACCTTTCGTATCTTTTATACTTAATATCATGGTAGCCCGAAGAAAGAATGATACTAAAAAGAACAAAAAAACCAGTGTTTCAGAGAGAGATCATCTTTCAATCAACAATGAACTTTACGGATATTTTATACCGGTATTCGCGAGAATCATAAAATCATTGAAAATGACATGATTTTGTAATGTTTTGTGTTCCGAGTATATAACTATTTTACATTCCGTTTACTAATATATTGAAACGGTATTATATATATATTTTTTTCGCTCATAATTTGCTTGAACGAAAAAGTTGGACTATAATTGGCACAATTAAATTGCACCGCTAACTTACTGTTACTCCGGCGTCCGGGTAATATTTGATTGAGGTGTATTATGGAAAAACAGGAAATTTCGGTTATTGACCATCATTCCGGTGACGAAGCGGTAAAATGGTGGTCGATCGCAGCGGCAATCTGGTTCCCCCTGTTCACACTTTTCGGTTTTTTACTGGCAATAAAGTTCTTCATGCCAACCTTCCTGACGGATTCTCTCTGGGATTCTTTCGGACGCATTCGACCAGCGCATACTAACGGCGTCTTGTTTGGGTTTGTCTCCTCCGGCTTAATTGCACTTATGTTTTACATTCTTCCCCGACTTTGCAATGTACAACTAAATGATTCAAAACTTGCCAAATGGGCGGCAGTTTTATGGAATGCTAATATTTTTGCAGGTATTATCGGGATTTTATTAGGACAAAGCCAGGGCAGAGAATATGCTGAATTACCATTCTATACTGATGTCATAGTTGTACTTTTATTATTAACTCTTGCCTATATAGTATTTGACACCATCATCCATCGTAATGAGAAAAAACTATTTGTCAGTGTCTGGTATTATGCCGCCACGGTAATCATGTTTCCTATAGTATATTTTATTGGTAATGTCATGTGGCACCCGGCCACCGGTGCTTTGAACGGAACTATAGATGGTATTTTCAACTGGTTTTATGGGCACAATGTGTTGGGTTTGTGGTTTACCACTTTGGGTACTCCGGCCTGGTACTATTTTATCGTTAAAATAACAAAACGCCCCTTGTATTCGCATTTATTGTCTCTGGTAGCATTTTTTTCCACGGTTTTTTTCTATACCGGTGTAGGTTCACATCATCTTCTACAAGCGCCTTTACCTGAATGGCTAAAGACCGCCGCCGTAATGATGAGCATTTTAATGGCAATGCCGATTATCGCTTTTACTACGAATATATTCCTAACTGTCCGGGGATCATGGAACAAAATATTTAACAGTGTTCCATTATTATTCATCATGTTCGGTTTTTCAGCTTACATTTTAACTTCTTTGCAGGGTAGTTTTCAGGCACTGCGGAGCACTAATATTTTCTTGCATTTTTCGCAGTGGCCTGTAGGACATGCGCATCTGGCGCTGCTGGGTGGTTTCGGTTTTCTCGTAATTGGTGCCATCTACTGGTTTATCCCCAAAATCACAGGTTATCGTATTTATAACAACCGTTTGATGGTATACAATTTCTGGCTGGGTGCAGTTGGCTTTATTTTCTTTTTTATCGCGATGTCGATTGCAGGTTTACAGCAAAACTCAAACTGGTACGTGCACATCAACGTTGTCGAGACCTTACCTAGTCTAAAAGTTTGGTTCGTGGTCCGCGCCATTTCCGGTGGTACGGTGGTTTTATCAGCCTTCATTTTTGCCATTAACATCTTCCTCAGTTTAATGAAAAGGGGACGACTCTACGAAGAAGATCTTATTGATGAAATACAGCAGGTTGAAAGCAGCATACCCGAATCAAAATTCCTGCGTCGCAGTCAACAGGGGATGAATCTTCCTATTATCCTCATGAGCGGTTTGACCCTGTTTACCATTATGACTTTTATGGTTGTTGCCATGCCCTACATGTACACTACCGACCAACCCAGCGTTAGTGCAAGCCCCCTGACTCCAGCCCAGGAACGAGGCCAAGCTCTATATAAAAGCGCCGGTTGCTTTTACTGTCACAATCAATTTGTTAGACCTACTGACTGGGCAATGGGCACTACATCGCAAAGCGGAGATTTCTATTATTCGGTACCTAACTTTTTAGGCACTGAACGGACCGGTCCCTCACTCTCCCAGATTGGCGGCAAAAGACCTACTCTGTGGCACGTTGACCATTATAAAGATCCGAGAAGTGTTTCTCCCAGTTCGATAATGCCTTCCTTCGCATTTCTTACCGATGCCGAAGTTAGCGACCTGATCGCTTATATTGACAATCTTGGCACCCAAAATTTGAACACGCAGGCGTTCCAACCGTTGGTACCCGCGGAATATCAGAGTAAAACAAATCCGAATAACACACTAATGTTAAAAGTAATGGCTTCGTATGATCCTACACAAGGTACCTACTCCGGAGACCCTGTACTGGGCCAGCAGTGGGCTGACATATTTGACCAGGGTAAAGAATTGTACCTGAGGAAATGCGTCTCTTGTCACGGTTGTTCCGGCAATGGGCAGGGACCCTATGCTCGGCAGGTAGTTACCCGGCCGGCAAATATTCACGAACGTATGATTAATTATCCTGAAAATATCGATGCTTTCCATGACTGGCGTATCAGCGAAGGTGTACCGGGAACCGGTATGCCGGCTTGGAAATTATCTCTTGATCAGAATACAATCTGGGCACTAAACACCTATGAGATGAGTTTTGTCGGAGGAGCCATTAGGACAATTGATGGAAGTGTTTCGGATGATGCTGGAGATAAATTCGATGCCGATACACACCCAACTCCAGTGATAAAAGGCACCGCAGCTGATTTTCAAAAAGGGAAGGAGTTTTACGAACTGTACTGTGCGCAATGCCACGGGACCGAGGGTCACGGTGACGGACCTGCATCAATTGCCACGACAGATGGCGGCTATATCCAACCGCAACCGGCTAATTTTGAAGAAAGCGGTAACGATTTTAAAAACTACGGACGCTGGTTATACAAGGCCACACAAGGGGTCGAAACCACCAATATGCCGCCATGGAAATTCGCCTTGACTGATACCGAAATAGCCCAAACCATATTTTACATTCAGACATTTTCCAGCGCCGATAATTACAATAGCAAATGGGCATTATTATACTCCGATTCCTATGCCCGAACCTTGAAAAAATAGGAGGCATGAAAATGGATGAAGCCACCATAGCGCAGACTATCTTGACAGGACTGATTTTTATCACGTTTCTGGGGTTTTTTATTTGGGGTATCAAAACAGGTCAATTCCGGAATGTTGAAGAAGCCAAGTATAGAATGTTGGATGATAAAGACAAGTTAAAAACTCCAGGCACTATACCAAATCCCGACAAGGAGAAGAAAATATGAGCAGTAATGTGCGCCTAGCTTTATTTACTTTGCTCATCACCGGCATAATTGCTATTTTAATATACCTGGCGGTGAGAAGCGGTTCCGGATATTCCGTTTCCGATACCAAATCTCACGCAGAAAAATTTCCCGATAATATTGAAGAAGGTCACGGAGGTATGACCGCTTTTACGTGGGCAACATTCGGAGGGATACTTGTCTGGTGTGTCGTATACTTAGTACAGCATTGGAGCGAATTTTCCTCCGTGTTTTTCAAACATCAATAGGAAACAATTTATATTATTAATTGGAGATATCATGAATTTTGCACCGGTTCAATCCCTGGCTAGCAATCATGTTATTTTGAATACTCTGGGGATACTGGCGGTAACCAACGCTTTGCTACTGTTTTTTAGTTGCCGGTTCGTTCCTATGCTGGGTGAAGCCTTCAATAAAAAAATGCTACAAAATAAAGTCTACAAATATATCTACAAGTATCACCCTTATTACTGGTGGTCATTCTGGCTAATAATAGTACTACACATAATGATGGCGATCGCACACACTATTTATGGTCCTTAAATAAAATCCAAGCTGATCTGCCCTTCCAGTAGCGCCTTCTTCGTTTACGCATTGACATATGTTTCATCTATCGTTACACTATTGGCATCTGACCGCCTTAGACTAAAGGAGCAGTAAAATGAAAGAATTCAAGGATGTAGTAAAGCTAAAAATAGTTCCAGCAACTTTCGTTTACCGGTGTGCTATATGTGGTTTTACGATAGATAACTATGATCGCCACTTTGGATTAATTGAAATGAATAAACACATGATTTCAAACCACTCTACTGAAGTAAATTCGCTTGATGAAGAAGACTTATACTCCAGGAAACCTGACGTAGCATTGGAGAGGTTTTGATTTGATTATAAATCAAACACGTTAAATCCACGCGATCACTGAAATACCCCATCAACCTCCCAAAGCGTTTTAGTCTGAGACCGCCTGTACTTATCAATCTTCAATTATGAGGAGCATGAGAATGAGTATCCCTACTCTTCAACGAAAGGTAAATGCGCGGTCATTACCGGTGGTCGAATGATAAATTTCTGGTGTAATACTATTGACCAGAAATTAATATGAAAACATCATTAAAACTTATAATGCTTGCCATTCTGTTCTTGGTTACTGGGTGCAATTCATCTCAAGCAGTCAATGTCCGGCCATCGTTTACACAAAACCTTACATATATTGTGCCCTTCATCGAACCATCAACTATACAAAATACTCCCCCGGCTGCTGCTCAAACGACGGTGGTTCAGGCCAAGAGCCCAACCGCAACTACTATCCAAACTACCCTCACTCAAAATACCGTCCCAGGTTATGATTACACCCAATCTCTTCCAATCGACCTTTCTGATGTAGCCGCAACTCAGTATTTGATCAACCTAGAGATCATCTTGAACCCAATGATAAAAAACTGGCAAGGGGTAATCGCCCGTCAACCATCTCCCCAAAAACTGACTTACAGCACTAATCTGGTCTTTATAAGCGGTGCCTATATGCCCAGATTTCATTTTAGCTTGGATATTATGAAGAAATATGTTGATGCTTTAAAACAAGCAGGAATCACCAGGATTGATCTCAACCCATCTCTCGGCCCGTGGCTGAAAACGGATTCTCAAAGCTAGGCGGATCGGGCGAATTTTGAAAGTTTGGTCAAATATATACATGACTCGAGCCTGGAAGTGGCAATCGATGCCGAGTTCATGCAAGGCGACCTGACAGTTACACGATTTGCAGATTATAAAAACGCAGTTCTACGTGTTTATCCGCAAATGGCTAAATGCAATCCGGACATTTTTATTATCACGCACGAACCGAGCACCATGGCCTACCGGATGAACCTAAAAATCAGTCCGTTAGAATGGCAGCAATTCGTGATAGACGGAAACAAGGTTGTGAAAACAGCTGCTCCCGCTACTAAAGTCGGCGTGGGGTTTTTGTATTATGAGATGCCTACTTTTTTACAATGTCTAGATTTACCTCTAGATTATCTAACACTAGATATATATGACGCCACACATTTTGATATTTATACCCAAATGGTGCAGTTAGTGCAGCAACACGGGAAAAAGGTCTACATAGAAGAAACCTGGGGCTGTTTATATCCCGGACAAATAATGGCAGATTCCACGATCTTAACAGGTGAACCGGCTTATCAACAAGCCAATCAACTCTGGTTCAAAGCACTAGATATGTTTGCGAAAGCCTATAACCTGACAGCCATATCTCCTTTCTGGTCATTTACTTTTTTTCTTATGTTCAACCAGGTCAGAACGTCTTCAGCATTCCATACATTAACCAAGTCCAGAGTGCGATCAACCACAGCATCAGGACTCCGACGTTCGAGGCTTACCAACAGACAATCGGCGGAGAATAATATTTGTTCGCATATTTCTTATTTTTATCACCGGTTCTCCGTAAAAATAATAATTATATTCATCACCGCTTTTGTGGTATCCAGAACGGCTATTTTTTAACTCATCCGGATGACTTCTTCATCTTGGCTAACCGGGTTTTCCAGATAGAGGTCGGCTTCTCCAAACTAAGTTATCCACAATTCTATATCGACACGTGACGAATTTCCTTATTAAACAGACTTGAGATTTAATCCGATAGTATTATTTTTTCAATTTCGGGTGTGGAAAAGTTATCTTGAAAATACCTCTAATTGGCTGTAACATATGGGCTACGTGAGACGTATATTAAAAAGTAATGATCAAAAATATCGAAACTATTATTTGTTTACGCTTTAAACGAAAAAATAAATTGGAGAAAACGATGTCGGAAGTGATTATTAATCGTGAAGATTCTGTCTTACAGCTTAAACTAAATCGTCCCGAACGGCGTAACGCGCTTAATTATTCCTTGATCGATACTCTACTGGATTCTCTCGAAGGTGTAAGTAAAGACGAAAGCTGTAGGGTTGTCGTTCTTAGCGGCGAGGGATCGGGGTTCTGTGCCGGTGATGACTTACACGGAATGGGGCAGACTTCCAGTGAACGCTGGCAGGGACGCAAATTTGGTCCGGCGGTTTTACCCCAGCAGGCACTAATAAAGACTTTACGCACATTACCAAAACCGGTTGTAGCAAGCATCCATGGTTATGCTTTAGGTATCGGATTGGACTTAGCGCTTGCGTCCGACATCAGAATCTGCACCTATTCCACTGAATTAGGCGATCCGCGTGTGGAAAGAGCTTTGTACGCCGCTACCGGTATAACATATCAACTACCAAGGGTGATTGGTTACGGACGAGCTCTTGGTATGATGTTTATGGTTGATCGTATTCATGGGAAAGAAGCTGAGCGAATTGGGATGGTTTATAAATCCGTGCCGGAAAATAAACTACAGAGTTATACGGACGAAATAGTTGATAAACTTAACAAATCTGCTACGAAATCAATTGCCGTCATCAAAGAGCAAATGCGTACCCAGATAGACATGTCTTATGAATCCTCAGCCTTCCACTCAATATCGGTGCGAAACAGCTATGTCTTAGAAGACCAGGCGGAAGGAATTGAAGCGTTTCTCCAGAAACGGGTACCAAAATTTAAAGGAAAATAACGAGTTCCCCCGATGGGCTATTAAATGCTTTAATTTTTGGTTTGTATAAATTCCGCCGTATTTACAGGACTAAATAAGTAAAATGGGAGTGAGCTAACGATGAACTACGAAAAAATTATATATGAAAAGGCAGATGGCGTAGCGACTGTTTGGTTTAATCAACCGGTATATCGGAATGCCTGGACAGGCCGGATGGGAGCCGAATTAATATCCGCCCTGAAAGAAATCGAGATTGATCCTGAAATAAGAGTGGTAATACTCACCGGAAAAGGGACTGCTTTTTCCGCCGGGGCATTCCTTAAGGATCAAAAAGTCCATAGTATCGAAACGTCGATCGGCGATTCAATTGAAGCAAACTACAAGGGGCCGAAGTTAACCATGGATACGATTTCGGAATTTCCAAAACCAATCATTGCAGCCATTAACGGACAAGCATCTGGTTTTGGTTTCAGAATCGCGCTTTGCTGTGATATTTTAATTGCCGCAGAAGATGCGAAAATGAATCTACCGGAAGTGTCTTTGGGTATCATACCCGGGACAGGAGGTTCTCTCAGACTGGCCAGGTTTGTTGGAAAGGGAAAAGCGATGGAAATGATCTTAACCTCAGAATGGATCGATGCCCGGGAAGCACATCGAGTTGGCTTAGTTTCTCAAGTAGTCCCAAATCCGGATTTATTGGCTGCCGCCAATAAGTTAGCGAGTCGAATCGCATCTCTACCGCCAGTTGCCGTGGTAATGGCCAAAAGGTCATTAAACGAAGCTTTGGATATCGGTAATATGAAAGTAGCGGCGCAGACTGATATCTATCGTCAATTGTTGTTATATCAAACTGAAGATACACGAGAGGCGCATCAGGCTTGGAGGGATAAACGGACTCCAAAATTTAAAAATAAATAGCCGTTCATCATGGAGAATTCCAGGGGGAATTATGCGAAAAGCTGCGGCGTAAAATAACAACCCACAATTGGCTAAATGGACGATATGTTTTTCCGGATAAGTTACAACGGCAGACTACTGGAATTGGTGTTAATATTTGATCAAGTTTAAATGATAGCTAAGCCTTTTAATTGCTTGAACGAACCTGAGTAAAGGAGTCTTTAAGGGTTGATGAAATGGGTTGTGCCGGTAATTCGGTGGTCAAAACTCCTAACGTCGATGAACTTGCGGTAGAAGGTGTCACCTTTACCCATTGCAGCACAAATTCACCCTTGTGTGTTCCGGCTCGGGCTTCTTTAATAACAGGACTATATGTTAATCAACACGGTGTTTGGATGACACGGTTTTTAACATGATGGATAGTGGGGGCATAGATTCCTACTCCAAGCTTATTTGGAATATAGATTAGATAATAACACCCTAAAACATCGCGGACAATCCCTGCACTAATCAGCGGTTTTTTCAACTCATCTCTGTTGTCTGGTAGCGTTTCGGTATTAGTGTAATTAGCCTCAGATCCGGAATAGCATTTTCTTCATTCCATCCCATTTACCGCTCAGCCTTGTTTCTAATAAAGACTGCCTCGATATGTGTTGTGTTGAGGAAACTCTAAAGTTTGATAGAACTATAGAAGAAGTAATATAATTATTTCCAACCCTGAATACCGTTTATTTTACCCATGTACTCCTGAGCCTGCTAACCAAGAAAATACATTACAAGTGTTAGGGTGACAAAGGGTAGATTTACAAAGGAGAGAAATGTCAAAGGATATCCCGTTTGATCAACTCAAGATTGGAGACAAATTTGGACCGCGCCCCTTCGATACGAGCGAGCGGGCTGTGGAACGTTTCTGTAAAGAGATGGGGGACCAGAATCCGTTATGGCTAAAATCATCACCGTGGGGTAAACCGGTAACACCTCCCTTACTGAGCGCTACCCTCATCGGACTTGGTATGATTGGTTCGAAATATGATGCTCATACTACCGTTCCCACCAGGCTCATCCAGAAGAATATCAAACCTATATTCGTAGGTACAAAAATCAACCAAACCGGGATATTGGTCGATAAATACATTAAGAAAGGCTTAGAATACCTTACTATCGATTCGGTACTTACCGATGATAAAGGCGAAGAGTATCGTCGCGTAACTGACCATTTTCTATTAAGCCTGGAGCGATATGAGAGAGAAGACACACCCAGTAAACATGGTGTGGACTCCGGATTACCCGCCGCTGCTGGATCAGGCGTTGAGATTCCGTCGTACACACGGACAGCATACCAGGCGGCTTTGGACGAACCTGCCCGGTTTCTGGATGATTCCAGTCACAAAGACAACTATGCCCAAACTAAAGGGTTCAAAGGCGCCCTGCTCTCCGGATACCTGACAGGCGGTTACTTGTGCAAATACCTCATTGATTATTTTGGCCCCAGTTGGCTCATAGGCGGTGAGGTTTCGATCGCATTCGTTCGTGCCGTATATCAGAGAGAACAAATTACTATCAAAGGCCACAAAATCGAACAAGGCGTACAAAAGAAGGGTGGAAAGGTGACTCTCGCTTTTACCGTCGAAAAACCAGATGGCACAACTGCCATTACAGGCTGGGCAAAAGGTACCGTCCCTCCGTCGGTGTAGACGATTATACGTAACCGGTTCTCATAAAAAACGGGGATGATTATAGTTAAGTTGCCACGTTGTCAGCTCAAACATACATTTCCCATAAAAAAATACTAGGAGAAAGGTACATGACGATTAAGAAGTTTGGCTTTGTGGAATATGGGCTTGAAGGCAACGTTGCAGTGATACGTATGAATAACCCGGCCCGCCGGAATTCGATGAGTTTCGCGATGCAGCGGGATCTGAACGATGCATTCGGGGAGTTTGAAGACGATGATAACGCCAGGGTAGAGATTCTAACCGGAGTCGGTAATTCCTTCAGTTCAGGATGGGATACCAAGGACCAGAATTCTATGACGAACGAGCAAAGATAAAAAGCTGCGATCGAGCGCAGGAAATGGTCACGCACTGGAGCTTGGACACATATGAGCCGTATACCAAAACCAATTATTGCGGCTGTAAACGGTTATGCTGTGGGGATGGGTTGGTTCGTAGCAAATAATTGTGATCTGGTAATCGCGGCGGAAATTGCCTGATTACCGGAGGCATTTTCCACAATAACAGCTTTAATGCTTCCGTTATCAACTACGGTATCAACGAAAAGACTGCGCAAGAATATAGTAACGCCGTTTTCCTCCATAATGTCGTTCATGTAGCAGGCGCACATGTCCGGATCAAAGGCTGAATAATAACGCCGCCTGGAGGTGGAAAGTCTTTCCAAGGGAATTCCGGCATTGTAGTGCGTAAGGGCGTTCGCTTCGATGTCCGGATACATTTGGGAGACTTCCTTGAGAAAACCGCCTTTTCTCAGTCTGTTGCATATTTCCGACCCGACCCCTTCGCCCAAACGCTCCGCTCCGATTATATACATGTAGCCATTAGTGTTACTGCCACCCAGGCTGCCAAATCGTTCTACCAGGACAGTTGATGCCCCGTTGCGTGCTGCGGTGACCGCCGCCCCAACTCCAGCCGGACCGCCGCCAATTACCGCCACATCCACCTTTAAAGCTACGGGAACCTTTACTGCCGGTCTATTGATGAATTTCATACTGTCCCCCCTAATTGAATTAACGACTTGCCGCCGTTATTATCTGATGCCTACTTTTTACTGAATCCGGGTTTGTGCACTGCCCCAATCCAAACTAATTGCCCTCGGTTATGTTGTAGCCTATGTTCACGATCCGCAATCGAAAACTGTCAGCTATAATGGGAAAAGGATCCGTTTCTGATATGGTTTCTTGCTCTTCAAGATACTGCCTTGGCATCATGTTGTCAAGGAATTCCTTGGCGCATGGTTATATTGAATCTTTAACGCTAAGATACGGGATGAAGAGGGCGACCGCGAGATATTAACCATAGTAGAAAAAACAAAGGCATTGATAAACAAATGGCTGAGAGTATATACTCAAATCTTAACGAACGGTCACGGGAATTACCGGCCGCCAATTATCAATAAAATATTAAGTTGTTGTATGGAGGTGTTACAGTGCAGTATACACAAATCATCTACGAACCGGGTGAAGTCGCCCGCATTAAGCTAAACCGACCTCGCTATTACAACGCCCTCAGCCGTATATTACTGGATGAAATGGATGATGCTTTTAAACAAGCCGCAGCCAGTGATCAAGTTAAAGTCATTGTTGTTTCGGGCGAAGGCAAGCATTTTTCCGCCGGCCACGATCTTGGAACCCCCGAAGAACTTGCCGACCGTATAACATACCCAAGAGCTGACGGAATAAGCCGGTACATAGAGTCAAGACGGCGGTTTGTTGAAATGGGATTACGCTGGCATAATCTTAGTAAGCCCACCATCGCCATGGTGCAAGGGTATTGTATTTTTGGCGGTTGGATGGTCGCCACAGCTATGGATATCCTCTTTGCTGCGGACACAGCACTTTTTCTACCGAGTCATTTCCAATATTTTTCTGTCCCCTGGGATATCAGTCCGAAAAAAACAAAAGAGGTGCTCTTCGAACATCGATTTATGACCTCTTCTGAAGCGCGCGACCAAGGATTTGTCAACCGTATTTTCGTGGAGAATAAACTTGAAGAAGAAACATTGGCATATGCCCGCAGAGTGGCAGAAAACGACCCGCTGCGTCTCAGGTTTATCAAACAATCCGTTAATCACATGCTGGATACTATGGGTTTCTCCCAAGAAATCGAAGCTGATTTCCAGACCTATTTTATCCGCGAGAATATTAACCTTATTAAGCGAGGACCGGGAGACACTACCCCTACCCCATCTTCCAATTATGCCCGAGTTGACAGAGCCTTAAAAAACTTAGAAGTAAGAAATCATACTGTTAAAAAAGGGGAATAAACAGTACCTAACACGTTTAAGTATACCTTTCGATACTAATATCCAATTTTTAACCATAAATAAGTTGGGCACTTGTTATTTTTATACCCCCGCTAACTTGCCAGGACATTATGCGTTTTAATTAATGGAGTTCATAATTACAATATCAATATCGGACGCCGGGAGAAATCATGGTATCTAATAAGTTGACTCTCGCATTTGCTTCTGCCGTTTTTCTAGTCACGGTATTGGCCGTTGGCTGTGCTCCTCATTCCCCTACTCCTGTTACCCTAACAGGTGAAATACATTTTCAAGTGCACGATTCAGATATTAAACCTTTGCAGGGAGCAAAGGTGGTTTCCAATGAACAACCAGAAGGGCAGTTGAAACTTAGTGGTCTGACAAACGCAAACGGGGTGGTAATATTCGAAAACATAAAACCGGGAAAATATGAGTTTTACATCAGCCGGTTCGATTATAACCAGATTGAGATATCTATTAGTGTGGTCGTCGGGCAGATTACAAATCTCCCTGTAGTACTTGATCTCTCCAACCCGCAATCGACGACTACTACACCTGTTACCCAAATTACTTTTGCCCTTCTGATCGCAGACCCTGCTTTATATAACAACCAGATTATTACTCTTACGGGTTTCTGGTTCGACGGGTTTGAGATAGAAGTATTGGCAGAACGGTTAGCCCCCTCGGATTTTGCTCCCGGAAACCTTCAGCCTGCGGGAACTAAAATCTGGGTAAAGAATGGATTACCGGATAATGTAAATAAACTGCTTTCTCTGCAACCTGACAATCCGACCGGATATCCTGCTCACTATGGCAAAGTCGCATTGACCGGTATATTAGAATATGGCGGTCAATACGGCCACATGAATGCATATTGGTACCAACTGACAGTACAATCGGCACAGCTGATAGCCTGGAGTCCTTAGTTCATCCTATTGTCGTGTTTGGCATCCTCACGGAAAATTATATAAAAGTCCACGAAATTTGAATCCATACAGATTTAGATGTGGTTGTTTACCATTAATTAAATATGTGTCAAAATAATAACCTACATTTTGGTAGAAAATAACCACAGAACGGCCTATTATAGGGATTAGAAAAAATAAGCGGAAAATGATGAATAGCAACATTATGATCAATACGGCAAATCTAACCAAGTATTACGGAAAGCGGCTTGGTATTCAGGATGTAAATCTGGTTGTTCAGCCGGGTGAAGTCTTTGGATATCTCGGTCCCAATGGCGCGGGTAAGACGACTACAATACGCACTTTACTTGATTTCATCCGTCCGACCTCTGGCTCTGCTACGATCTTCGGCATGGATATCAAACATAATAGCGTTACAATTCATCGTCGCATTGGTTATCTACCGGGAGAATTGGAATTATACGGTAATCTTACCGGTGAAGAATTGCTTATTTTTCTCGGAAAGCTCCGTGGAGGCGTCGAGTGGAAATATGTCAAAGAATTGGCGGCGCGGTTTGACTGTGACTTACCCCGTCGGATAAAGGGACTCTCTCACGGTAACAAACAGAAACTTGGGATACTCCAGGCTTTCATGCACAAGCCCGAATTGCTTATTCTGGATGAGCCGACCAACGGACTCGATCCGCTGATGCAACACGAGTTCTATCATTTACTTGATGAAATTAAAAAAGACGGTCGTACCGTATTTCTTTCTTCTCATATTTTGCCCGAGGTAGAGAAAATTTGCGATCGGGTCGCGATGATTCGCCAGGGTAAGATTGTAACCGTAGACACGATAGAAAATTTAAAAGCACGAGCTGTGCGTAAACTGGAAATACACTTTGCTAGAGACATTCCAAAAGACAAATTTATCGGGATAACGGGAGTGCGCGATATCGTTGTACTTGGTAACCTGCTAACCTGTAGCGTCACCGGGTCATTAGATGTGCTGGTGAAAGCAGTTGCTCAATTTGAAGTAATCGACATCGTTAGTAACGAGCCGACACTGGAGGATATTTTCCTGGCCTACTATGAGGATAAGCACGATGTTAAATAATGTATTTCAAAAAGCCCTGCGTGACCAATGGCGATCTTTATTATCATGGGGTTTGGGGCTGGTTGTATTGGCGGTAATAATGGCGGCTTTCTACCCGAGTATCAGTAGTATGACATCCATTAATCAGTATTTCGAAGAGCTCCCCAAAAATATGATGCAAATGTTTATCGGCACAGAGATAATCGACTATACCTCTCCGGTTGGATATTTCAGTACCGAACTTTTTTCATTCATGGTACCGTTACTGTTTCTAATATACGGGGTAGGACTCGGAACCGCGGTAATTGCGGGCGAGGAAGATAGAGGTACCCTGGATTTCCTGCTCGCGAACCCGGTGCCCCGGTGGCGAGTAGTAATTGATAAATTTGGCGTTATTTTGGTGAGCATGATCGCACTAGCGGTTGTCTTCTGGGCAGGATTGGCCATCAGTGTAGCAGCAATAAACATCGAAATCAGTCTTCTTAAACTAGCCGAGGCTACTCTTGGGGCCCTTTTGGTAGCGATGGTTTTTGCCGCTTTTTCTTTATTTTTAGGTTGTCTTAAAGGAAATCGTAGCGTGAGCCTGGGAGTTTCCGGTGGTTTAGCAGTATTGACCTATTTCCTTAATACACTTGGCAGCATCGTAAATGGATTGAAGGATTATCGTTTTCTCTCCCCGTTTTATCACTATATGGAACCAAACACCCTAAAAAACGGTATAGATCCAGGGCATACGATGGTACTTGTGGGTTTGATATTAGTATTTTTTATCGCATCTATTCCCGTTTTCCAGCGCCGTGACATTGCCGTATAAAATTGCGAACCACCTAAATCCACGAAACTCCGCAAGTAATTTGTATTATTCGATTTTTGGCCATTTTATGTGCTGTTAACGAATAACTAACATCATCTTATCCGCCCAATCACCTCGCCAAGCTGCATTCAGATAGAGATAGGCTCTCACTATTTACGAAAAAAAGAGTCCGGATCTATTTCCAAAAGCATAAAATAAATTATTTAATATTACATTATGTCAATAATGATTCCCACTAAATTACAGGGAAGCGCTGCCATCCAACACTAGACCTGGTGCGTCTTCAAATATTCCACCACGTCCTGTCCCAACGCTACATATTCTTTCATCAGCTGATTGGCATCTTCGGTCTTCAGAACCTCCTGGAAAAGCCGCGCTTCCAAGGATAGCCCGTCCGCTAGTGTCAGATTTATTCCTTCATAAATAGCCTGACGGATTAGAGATACCGCTCGCGGGGGACGGGCGGCAATAGCCTTAGCCAAAGCAATCGCTTCGGGCATCAGATCGTCAGGATCACAGGCACGGGTAATCAGCCCGATTTTCTCTGCTTCGTCAGCGTAGATACGGCGCGCGGTTAATTGTAATTCCAGCGCTTTATCAATACCAATTAACCTCGGCATACGCTGTGTGCCGCCACCTCCGGCTAAAATCCCAACCAGTACTTCCGATTGCCGGGCGTAAGCATCACGGGACATAAAACGGAAATCAAATGATTGCGCCAGTTCCAAACCACCGCCGGATAGAAAGTTATTAATAGCGGCAATCAATACCTTAGATCCCGGCCGGTAGGCTGGACGAGGTGCTCCTGGAGGCATAGCATCAGGTGATTGACGAATTGCATCGGACATCATCACCAGTGTAGCGACATCAAAATGTTGGATAAACACATTAGGCAGAGCGCTGGTGAAGATGCCAGCTCTTAATACCGGGTCGGCTTCGAATTCATCTAGTAGAGCTGCAAATTCTGCTGAGGATTCCAGTGTCAACAAGTTTTTGGGGGGATTATTGTATTTCCAGATGATAACAGGCCCGTCCACTTCGATCAAGAAGTACTTTGGATTTATCATTTTTACCTCCCTCCTATTTTAAGTTCATATATTACACCTATTCTACCCATAAATTACAGGGTGAGTATGATCCTCCATGTTTCTACCATTTATATAAACAATTAATACCGAAAAACCCGCTTTATTATATTGCTGAATATTTATATGAACTCCTTACTTAATCTGATATTGTAAGCTTTTTTTACACAAGAATCATGTTCTGGTTTTTGTAATATAACAAAACAAAACCGTTACCGATCGATACCGGCCGAATCCCAGAAAATAGTTCGCGGCTTTCCGGTTGATAAATCTGTAAGTTAGAGAATATAATCAAGTCCGATGACACTCATAATTGAGAAATAAAGAATCATTTAGATACTATATTTAGGAGTAAATAGCCCCATAAAGAGTAGTAAGAATAACCAAAAAAGGAGCTGACATGATCCGTCTGACTTACCTATTACGCCGTAAACCGGGAATGACTCTGGCTGAATTCCAAACGTATTGGCGCAAAGTACACGGACCGCTCGTTGCCGGTATGGGTAGTACCCTGAATTTAATCCGCTATGTTCAGGTACATACCCTTGTTGAAGGATATACGGAGGAACAAGCGTCAGGAGCCCGCGGCAAAATGGAGGAACCATACGACGGTGTCGCAGAACTTTGGTGGAATAGTCGCAATGATTTGATTGCCGCTCGCGAATCTCAAATCGGGAAAAAGATGGGAGAGGTCTTGTTTGAAGACGAAAAAAAATTTATCGACTTTCCTAATTCACCTCTTTGGTTCGCTTATGAATACCCACAGATCAATCCGACTCCGGAAGATGTTGTCGCGACGGAGCACAGCTCTTTGGTTAAGTTCTATTATATATTGCGGCAATTACCGGGATTGTCGATGGAAGAAGCTCAACTCTACTGGCGTACAAATCACGGACCTTTAATTCGTCGGATTGGTGAAGCCGGCCAATTCAAACGCTATATACAGGTTCACCGCTACCCGGATCAGCTGGAAATTGATCTGCGTGCAGCTCGTAACACCGTAGTCGAACCATACTTCGGACATGCCGAACTCTGGTTCGAAAGAAACACGGCCGTATCTCCTTCACCAGAAAGGACGCGTGGTAATGAACTCGCGATCGAGGATGAAAGTAAATTCATCGATTTCCAACGTTCTAGCATGTGGTTTGCAAAAGAGTATGTGTTCGTTGATTATCATTGACAAGTATCAAAGTGTTATGGGTTTAGTGATACCGTAAAACTTGGGGCAATTTAGACAAACATTAGATTACGGGAGGAGATATAAAATTTGGAACTTGGGAAAACGATCGACACACTTTTCATTGGGCAAAAAGCCAGCCTTGAAAAACTCATTACAGAGAGCGATGTACTTGGTTTTGCCAAAATAACGGGCGATTTTAATCCTGTCCATATCGACGCCCTCTACGCAAGTCAGACTCGTTTTAAGGAACGTATTGCGCACGGTATTTTAACGGCTGGGTTAATATCCGCCGTAATTGGTACGCATCTGCCTGGTCCCGGGAATATCTATATCTCACAAACCCTGGAATTCAAGGCTCCTGTGAAATTTGGAGACAAAATTCGGGCTGAGGTGGAAGTGATAGAGATATTAGTGGATCGTAACCGAGTCCGATTGAAAACGACTTGCATTAACCAAAATGACGTAGTTGTACTCACCGGCGAAGCTATTATCATGCCGCGAAAATAGGTAGAATCCGTAATTAGTTATTCATCTAAAACCAAATAAAATTAAACAATGAAAATGAGATAAAATGAACAAAATATTCTCTAGCGCTGAATCAGCGCTTGCTGATATCTTTAGCGGCGCTGTTGTGATGGTCGGTGGCTTTGGTGTTACCGGAGTTCCCTTTACGCTTATTAAAGCCCTCTCCCAGCAAGGCGCCAAAAACCTGACGATCATAGCTAATAGTCCAGGTGGTAGGCTGCCGGATATTGACCTGACGTTGTTAATAAAAAACGTACAGGTTAAAAAGGTAATTTCCAGCTATCCGGTTTATGCCGGCAAAATATCTGCCTTTGAAGAAAAATATCTCGAAGGTCAGATTGAACTGGAGATGGTACCACAAGGAACATTCATCGAGCGCATCCGGGCTGGCGGTGCCAGTATCCCCGCATTTTATACTCCAACGGGAGTCGGGACCAGCTTGACTCAAGGCAAAGTAAAAAAAATTTTCGATGGAAAGAAGTACGTTTTGGAATTTGCCTTAAAAGCAGATTTTGCCTTAATCAAGGCACATAAAGCAGATAAAATGGGCAATTTGGTTTATCATAGCGCCGCCAGGAATTTTAACCCGACTATGGCAACTGCGGCAGCCGTAACTATTGCCGAAGTAGATTATATAGTGAAACCAGGTGAACTTGACCCGGAAACAATTGTCACACCGGCTATTTACGTCGACCGCATTGTCAAGGGAGAAAAATATGAAATCCGGTTTGACTAGGGATTTAATCGCCATGCGAGTAGCCAACGAATTTCATAACGGCGATATCGTTAATCTAGGCATTGGCTTACCCACAAGAGTCTCGAGCTTTATTGCCGAAAACAGCGATGTTATTTTACACTGTGAAAACGGGCTGATGGGGTACGGGCGGATAGCTCACGCGCATGAAATAGATCCGGAACTAGTCAATGCCGGGTCGGAACCGGTTACGCTCAAGCCCGGGGCTTCTTATTCCGGCAGCGCCGAGGCTTTTGCCATGATTCGCGGTGGACATATCAACATAGCTGTCCTCGGAGCTTATCAGGTCTCGGAGAAAGGAGACCTCGCCAACTGGCTACAGCCAAACAGGAAAACCGGCAGTGTCGGAGGCAGTATGGATTTAGTGTGCGGTTCCAAGAAAGTCATTGTCACCATGGAACATACCACCCGTGATGGAAGACCTCGAATAGTTAAAAAATGTAGTTCCCCATTAACCGGCAAACGTTGCGTGAATCTAATTGTGACCAACCTGGCCGTAATCGAAGTAAAACCGGACGGGCTTATGCTGAAAGAAGTTGCCCCCGGATTTACCTATGAAGAAGTGCAAATTGTCACCGAACCGCGGTTGTTGATCGCTCCGGATTTACACGAGATCGAACTATAGGGTTATTCGCACTCAACCAGATCAATGAAAAGTCGGTGACAAAGCCCAAGGAAAAGAATAAGGTAAAATCGAAATCAACTTTCTCTTGGGACGATCAGGAGGATGATAAACATGAAATCGGATCAAAATAACAGCAGCCCTTCAGGGCAGATCATTAACTTGGAAGAGATGCTCACGTATCAGACTAGCGCTGTCGTCAGCCGGACTATTATAGATAAGAAAGAAGGGACCGTGACGTTGTTTGCCTTTGATGCCGGCCAGGGACTCAGCGAGCACACTGCTCCCTTCGATGCAATGGTTTACGTGCTTGACGGAACCGTAAACGTATCAATTTCCGGCATGTCCCGGTTAGTAAAAAAGGGTGAAATGGTAATCATGCCGGCAAATAAACCCCACGCCCTGAAGGCAATTACCCCCTTCAAGATGCTCCTGGTGATGATAAAGGCTTAACTTGAACCTTATTTTTGCAGATAGTAGGCGTTAACGTAGTTTTTGACACCGGCAATGAACGGCGACAGTGATTCATGATCCACTTCTACATTAATGATCGATGGTTTTCCGTTAGCAGCCGCTCTTTTTATTGCCGGAATGATATCCTCAGCCTTAGTAACCATTTCCCCATAACCTTCCCAAATTCCTGCCATCTTTTCATACGCACGCATATTGCAAAGTTCAGTATTACACTGTCCTCTTTCTTCTACCTCTTTTGCCCAGGTGTACTTCTGTTCCATTCTAATCATTCCCCAGGCAGAGTCGTTGGAAATTACGCACACTACTGGAATTCCCATTCTGGCCATAGTATCCATTTCCATTGCATAAAACCCGAAACTACCGTCACCTGTGTACCACAACACCGGTTTGTGATTAACTACCCAGGAGGCGATAGCATTTGCAGACCCGGTACCGATCATGCCAATTGCACTCCCGCCGTAAATCTGACCCGGCCGTTTCGCCGAAGCTGCGATCGACATCCAGACCCCAGCTTCGCCGCCATCAATCGCCAGATTCCAGTCTTTCCCTTCCTGAGATAAGAACTTCGCTACCTCACCGGCACAGCGAGCCGGATGGATGAGAGTTTTTTCCGATCGGAATTCTTCCGGTAGGGCTGATAACCCACTCTTCAAAGCTGGACCCAGCCAAGAAATCTCTGTCGGTTTTTTCTTTTTGGCCTTGATAGCTGCTAATAATTGGCGGGCAACCGGACCCGTTCCCCCTACTATTCCAACATCCACCCGGGCATTGAAACCTATCTGCTTGGCATCCGTGTGGACCTGGATAACTTTAGCATTAGGTTGTAAACCACGGCCCATGCCCAAACGGTAATCGAACCGGCAGCCCAAAGCTAACACGACATCGGCTTGTCCTGCGGCATTAACTCTAAGCAGAGGGTTCTTCGATTCGTCTCCAAACATTCCTCTGCAGGAAGTAGTTGAAACCCCCAAAGGCATCTTTAAATATTCCGAAAGCTCAGCGATATCAGTCGCATGATTTCCAATAGAGAATCTTGCCCCGTCGGCGATGACAGTGGCCGGCCGTTCTGCATTTATCAGCAGTTCCGCCGCTTTATCTATAAGCTCCGGGTCGCCAAAGGGAATGGCCGCAGTACGTGCTTTCTTCGGCCAGACAACTTCAGTTTCCGGTACGGTATTTAATAGCAAATCCGCAGGTGCTTCAAGATATACCGGTCCGGGGGTGGAGTCCCAGGCCTGACGGAGTGCGAGCGTTACATATTCGGGGATGCGGGGCGTGCTTGTAATTTTCCTTGCCCATTTGGAGCAAGCTTCCATAAGATTGAGAGTCGACATATCCTGGAGAGGACCGGCATCCCTGGCGTTAACTACGACGGCACCGCCGATCTGAAGGACAGGCACTCCCATCTCCAGCGCTTCTATCATACCCGGTGTGGAATTGACTACACCAGGACCGGCGGTGGTAACCACAACTGCCGGTTTACCTGTTGTGCGAATATAGGCGATGGCAGCGTACATTGCATTAGCTTCATGACGGAAATCGATAATTTCTATTCCTGCTTGCCGCATCCCGTAAAATATCGGCATAATATGTCCGCCGCACAGCACAAAGGCTTTCTCTATACCTTCATTGGCCAACGCTTTCCCGAACAGTGCTCCCCCGCTAATAGCAACCATTTTCCCTTCCTTTAATTCGTATTTTGTTAATCATTTCTTCAGTACTCATTAATAACCTTTTATGGCAAACATATTTGGTTGGCGTTATATTAATACAGAATATATGGGTAGGTCAATTCAAAGATCAAGCACCATATTGTTTATTCGCTGGAAAATAGTCTTAAGAAGTTCCCCAGCTAAGTTTTTCTTGATTGGAGCCAATGCGCCAACCTGCCCAGACTGGGGACTGTTAAAATTTCCCTATGGAATTTGTAGATAAACAAGATCAATACAAATAACATGAATCCGGTTTCAAATGTGTTCCCCTGTATAACTAACATAAAAATAAATGAAGCACTGGCTCCAACCAACACCGTCCAAGCATCGTTATCGATAAGGATAAAGGCCATCAAAGTTGCGAATGCTAAAGATATTAATGCCCAATATTGTGGAAATGCCAGCAGAACACCGTATGTTATAGCTACTGCTTTTCCACCATGAAATCCTAGAATCGGAGAGAAAGCATGACCAAGTACAGCACCCATTCCGATAAGTAGAAGAGTTAATTCAGGTAAACCGAAAATTTCATGAGCAGCAAAAACGAAAATGAATCCTTTTCCGATATCGAAAATCAAAGCGAGGAGGCCGACTTCTCTCCCGCCTGCCAGGAACACGTTCGCTGCTCCAGGATTTCCATCTCCATATTGCTGTATGTCTTTATGAAGAAACCAACGTCCAAACCACACCGAAAATGGACAGGCGCCTAACCAGAAAGCGCTGATAGTTAATATTATGACAGTTAAATTCGTCATGTTTCTTGTATCCTATGTTTAGATACGTGAAATCAGTGAAACATTACTACATAGCCAACGTTAGGTCAAGAATCACGTTGTAGGGTTTGACACAGTGGGTCTCAACACCTATTTTTTTAAGTTGATACTAATGTCTACAGGGAATATAATGTTTTCCAACCCAAAGTATTCATCACCTCCCGGCAAATGGCAATTGAAACATTATAGTCTCCATTTTAAGACAGGAAAAGTTAGAATCGATTCCCGGTACAGATACTCAAATTAAGTCTGGTAGATGGCTACAAATAAATCGTTAACCTCTTTAGACTTAAAGGAGCAATAATGCCTGGAAAATATGAAAAAGCCTATTTAGAATCGATTGAACAACCGCATCAATTCTGGGGAGACGCGGCGAAACAGATAGTATGGAACAAACCGTATCAAAAAGTCCTCGATACTACAAGTGCGCCTTTCTACCGGTGGTTCACCGGCGGTGAACTGAATACCTGTTACAACGCGGTTGATGTCCATGTAAACAATGGAAGAGGCGACCAACCAGCTGTCATCTACGATAGCCCGGTTACCAACACCGCCAAGAAATATACCTACAAACAATTACTGGATAAAGTCTCCCGCTTTGCCGGTGTGCTCAAGACAAATGGAGTGGAAAAGGGCGATCGTGTCATCGTTTACATGCCGATGATACCGGAAGCCCTGTTTGCGATGCTGGCTTGCGCCCGAATCGGAGCAGTGCACTCGGTGGTTTTCGGTGGATTTGCTCCTCATGAATTAGCCATCCGCATCAACGATGCTCAACCGAAACTTATTCTTTCCGCCTCCTGCGGGATGGAGGGTAACAAGGTTATCGAATACAAACCCTTACTGGATAAAGCCATCGAACTGGCTAATCATAAGCCCAGCAAGTGCATCATCTACCAGCGGCCACAGGCTAAATCCAACCTTATTGCCGGTCGTGACCTGGATTGGGCAGAGGAGGAACAAAAAGCTGAGCCAGCCGGTTGTACCATGGTCAAAGCCACCGACCCGCTATATATCCTTTATACCTCCGGTACCACCGGCATACCGAAAGGCGTTGTACGCGATAACGGCGGACATGCGGTGGCTCTCAAGTGGACCATGAAAAACATCTACAACATGGAACCGGGTGATGTTTTCTGGGCAGCGTCGGATGTCGGCTGGGTAGTCGGGCATTCGTATATTGTCTACGCCCCCCTTCTATACGGTTGCACAACAATAATGTATGAAGGCAAGCCGGTGGGCACACCTGATCCCGGCGCCTTCTGGAGGGTCATCTCCCAGCATAACGTCAAAGCTCTGTTCTGTGCCCCCACCGCTTTTCGGGCTATCAAGAGAGAAGACCCGAACGGGGAGTACCTGAAAAAGTACGACTTATCCTGTTTCAAGTACTTGTTTCTAGCCGGCGAACGGCTGGACCCGGATACCTACTACTGGGCCAACGATCTACTGAAAGTACCGGTGATCGACCACTGGTGGCAGACCGAGACCGGCTGGGCGATTGCCGCTAATTGCGTGGGGCTGGAGCTATTAACGATTAAAGCCGGATCGCCGACCAAACCGGCACCCGGCTATCAAATTGTTATTATGGATGATCATGGCAAACCATTACCACCAGAAAAAGAAGGGACGATCGCCATCAAACTACCGCTACCCCCCGGTAATTTCCCTACCCTCTGGAAAAACGATAAAAAGTTTAAAGAATCATACCTCGACCCATACCCGGGATATTACTTTACCGGGGATGGTGGATACTTTGATAAAGATGGTTACATCTACATTATGGGTAGAGTAGATGATGTTATCAATGTCGCCGGTCACCGGTTATCTACCGGGGCGATGGAAGAAATATTGTCTTCACATAAAGATGTGGCTGAATGTGCGGTGATTGGAGCTGCTGATGATTTCCGCGGTGAAGTGCCCCTTGGTTTTGTGGTTCTCAAATCCGGAGTAACCAGAGAAGCCAACCAAATATTAAAAGAACTGATCGACATGGTCAGGGATCAAATCGGAGCTTTCGCCTACTTCCGCAATGTCGTGGTGGTTAAAAGGCTGCCCAAGACGAGGTCAGGTAAGATCCTCCGCAGCACGATACGTAAAGTTGCTAACGGAGAAACTTATATCGTCCCGTCCACAATTGATGACCCGGCAATTCTTGGGGAAATCGCTGATTCATTAATACACATCGGTTATGCCGTAAAAAATAAGTAAAGTCAAATGAAAAGGAGTATCGAAAATGGCTAGTTCTAAGAAACCCTTTGTGAATCACACCAGAGACTGGTACGCTGAACCGCTCGACTATAAAAACATAATTTATGCTCCCGATACGGCTAGTCACGTGGCCAGGATTACTCTTAACCGCCCGGAAGTGATGAATGCTATGAATCATGACCTCCGCGGTGAACTTTTCCATGCTTTAAAGGTAGCTGAACGCGATAATGGGATCAACGTCATTGTTATCAAGGGGGCTGGACGCTGTTTCAGCGCCGGTTATGATCTGGGGCCCGGGAAAGGTACCGCAGAGCCGGACCTGGGATCTCAATATGAGGACACGGATAGGCCTACTCACTGGGCACGTTACGTCATTCAGCAATGGTGGGAATTGTGGGAACTATCCAAGGTAGTCATCGCACAAACGCACGGTTATGTGCTAGCCGGAGCGTCTGAATTTGCCGCCATGTGCGACCTCCTGGTGACGACTCCGGACTGCCAATTCGGTTACCCTCCCATGCGGTCGATGGGAGTAGATATGCTCTGGTTCCCGTGGTTACTACCGATGCGTAAAGCCCACGAACTTGCCTTTACCGGAGATAACATCACTGGAGAGGAGGCATATCGATACGGCATGGCTAATTATTGTGTGCCTGAAGCCGTTATCGACGAATTTACAGACGTTTTTGCGAAACATGTGGCATTAATGCCCTGGCAGATGGCCACTCAATATAAGCGCGCGCTTAAGAAAGCCTATGAAATAAAAGGAATCAGAGTGGCTATGGAGACCAGTGCCCTATTTGCCTATCATCGGGCAATGGACACCGAATATGCGAGACGGATGGATGAATTAATAAAGAAAGTCCCCCTCAAACAATACCTGACAGCGCGCGATGAACCGTATAAAGAATCGCTGGCTCAAATGAAAAAACTATTAGAAAAGAAATAATAGTTACATTTGCTTCTTTGCATTACCTGCGGGAGACCGGTTATTACTCCTCAGGATATAGCGGCGATCCCTTCTTCATCAATCTGTGCATGTGCAGCATAGTCGCGACAAGTTTGTTGTCTTTGTCGCGTAGCTCGCTATCGGTCCAGTAGAATTCAGTCTTACCGCCCGCTCCCACGCAAACAGCCTTGCCGGATACTTTATAAGGTTCACCGGCCAATGCCGGACCATGCCTAAAGCGTATTTCCGTGGCACCGTAGAATGCCACTGCCTGGAGGGGAAAACCAGGATAGACATGCATTAACCATGCTAACCGGCTTGGATTGATGACGGCTCCACCCCATGGCGATTTGTATCCGTACCAACCCAACCATTCTTCTGACCCGGCACGGGCTGCTTTTACTTCATCGGGTGACCATATGGCTACTGGCTGACGGGGTTTGAGAATAGCACCCGGTTTCAATCCTTTGAGAATGCGCAGCTCTTCCGGATTACTGCTCTTCAGTTCGAGTGAACGAAGATGCGATTTCTCCTTCTGGTTGCCCAGGGACACCGTGCCCTCCATCACTTTTTTACCGTGCGGTGTTTCTGCATACGCCGCAACCTGATAGTCCTTTGCGCCGGATGGAGGAAGTTGAACGACGGCACGTAATTGCTCCCCCCCAAGTATGGCAAAAGTATAGAACATGCTTACCGAGCCTGTTTCGAACCACTTGGGACCGAAAACCTTGACTGCCAGAGGGACAAAGAGATCGAGGTGTACTGTCCCCGCGACAACTCCCCCTCTCATGCCCACCGCTTTTCCCACCTTATCGTCATGAATAGAGGTGGTCATGCTTGCGGCGGCGTTGACCCCGGTACGCCATGGCCCGTATAGAAAGCCATCCTTGACTGCCATTTCATCTGCCATAGGACGCTCCTTCTTAATTAGTATTTTGTAGTATTTTGTGCATATCATATCACATGGTGATGGATTTCTCCAAATGTTTGATAAATATAGGCTTTAAAGAATATAATCAAAACCAATCACGCTACCAAGGGAGAATAGAGACGAACAATGAAAAGTGTGGTTATTACCGGGAGCACGAGCGGAATTGGATTGGGGTTGGCCGATGCATTTTTATCGCACGGTTGTGCGGTTACAATTAGTGGCCATTCTCAAAACAACCTGGATAAAGCCTACGAATTTTTAGCCGGCAAATATGAAAAAGAACGGATTTTAGCTCATCTCTGCGATGTCAGTAAATACATTCAGGTAGTTAATTTATGGGAAACGGCCAAAACTAGGTTCGACCGGGTAGATATCTGGATAAATAACGCCGGCACCGGGCATCCAGAGACTTTAATGTGGGACTATACCCGCGAAACTATCGATAATGTTGTTACAACGAACGTTATCGGTGCACTATACGGATTAACAATAGCATCCAAGCAAATGTTGAAGCAGGGGTTTGGCAGCATCTACAACATGGAGGGGTTAGGTAGCAGTGGGCCGGTAGTAAAAGGTTTGGCTTTGTACGCCAGTACCAAGTCGTTACTCGCTTACCTCACTAAAGCAGCCGTTAAGGAAGTAAGCGGAACATCGGTTATAGTGGGTAGTTTACGACCGGGAATGGTAAATACCAAATTGATCACCGCTCAGTACGTAGGGCACCCGAATGATTGGAAACGAGTAGAAAAGATATTTAATATCTTGTCCGACCGGGTAGAAACCGTTACTCCCTGGCTGGTTAACAAGATTTTGGCTAATAAAAAAAACGGGGCGAAATTTGAGTGGCTGAGCCGATCTAAGATCACAGTGCGTTTTATGACGGCTCCGTTCCATCGACGTAAAGTCTTTGATTAAATGAGCCAATATCAACGTACGCTATTTTCTTTTTCGATCTTATAAATGACACAGGGAGATAAGTGATATGGAATGGAATACACGGGTCACTCAACTGCTGGGATGCAAATATCCAATACTCCAGGGTGCCATCGCCGCCCTCGGCAATTGGGAATTCGCGGCGGCTGTTGCCCGGGCAGGAGCTCATGGAACCATCACTGCCTCGGTTTCATGTAATCCGCTACAATTACGAAACGATATCGAGAAATGCAAAGCAGCCAGCGCCAATTCGCCGGGTTCTTTTGGAGTTAATTTAAGTATTGGTATTTGCCCCGAGATTGAGCAGATGCTGGAAGTCTGTATAGAAGAACGGGTGCCCATAGAAACATCGGTTTATAAGCCGGATGCGCTGGCAGGAAGAATCAAAGCCAGCGGGTTGCCCTGGATCCATAAAGCAGCACGGGTCAAAGATGCGATGCATGCCGTGGAAGTGGGCGCCGGGGCGATAATACTCGTCGGGTTGGAGGGCGCGGGAATAAAAAACCCCACGCAGTTACCAACTATGACGACGATTCTGTGGGGGAGACGAAATATTAAAGTACCCTTAGTTGCCGCCGGTGGTATCGGCGATGCTCACGGTTTTCTGGCGGCGATGGGTATGGGGGCAGAAGGCATCATGATGGGCACGGCTTTCTTAGCTACCCGCGAGTGTCCCATGAGTGACTCAGCCAAGGAAGCCATCATCCGGTTGACCCCGGATGATACAGCCCTTCGTGAGAGGGTGATGACCCCCGGTTCACCGATGCAACCAGCTATCCGGATAGAAAGCCGAATGGATAGGGATTGGAGTCTTTCAGCCTCGTTTGCCGCCGGTGCGATCGACCGGATACCTACCGTGAAGGAGTTGGTTGAAAGCATAATAAAGAATGCCGCAGACATACTAAATGGCTGGGAATTTAATAAGCCGAAATAACTCGCGCAATGGTTTGCTAAAGGAGAGAAAATATGATTTATGAAGAACGCTATACGATTACGGAGTTAGGAACCACAGGTGATTACTTAAAATTATATCGCGAGACAATTGCTCCAGATATCAAAACATCCGGGGGCGAACCATTACTATTATTGACGGGACTGATCGGCGATAGAGGGAATGCTATTTTGCAAATAAGTCGTTTTCCAAATCAACCTAGCTGGCAAGACGCCCAAAAATGTTATTCAACCGGTAGAGAAAAATTTCTAGACAGTGAAGAAGTCAGGTTACTCAAGTCGATCGCTTCACGACCGAAATCTGTAATTCCACCGGAGGATAAACGCCCTGTTTACGGATATCGTAAATTGTTTATACTTCCTGAAAATTTAGAGAAATTTGTTGTTTACTCTGAAAAGGGCGTATGGCCTTTATACGAAGCTTGTGATTGCCCGGTATTTGGATTGTTCAGCCCGCTGTGGGCAACGAATCCGCTCGAAATTATCCTAATGGGCAGCTACCGGGGGCCGGGACATTGGGAAGAAACCCGTTTTCCCGCCGGCAAACCTGCAAACGTTAATCAAAAATTATGGGAAACAGGCACAGAAATGAATATGAAACGAAGTGCGTTAAGTGTCCGCGGAAGCTGGGTACGTTTGTGGAAAGCCCATGAAATTTAATCAATGCAGGAAATAAGTTAGACAAGGAGTGACGACCATGTATGATAACACAGAGATTCTTCTAGACGGTCTTGTATTTACGGAAGGACCCCGTTGGCATGATGGGAAACTCTGGTTTTCAGATATGCATGCCCATTGGGTAATGAATGTCGACTTAAAAGGAAATACGCAAAAAGTTGTCGAAGTACCCGGACAACCTTCCGGACTCGGATGGCTTCCGGACGGTCGATTATTAGTAGTTTCCATGACCGACCGCCGGCTTTTGAGACTTGACGGCACAGGTCTCGTTGAGGTAGCTAACCTCAGCCGGTTAGCCTCGTTCCATTGCAACGATATGGTAGTAGATTCAAATGGTAATGCTTATATAGGGAACTTCGGTTCTGATTGGGTGAGGGGTACTCCTTCCCCAGCAAATATAATCATGGTAAAACCGGACGGGACCGCCAAGGTAGTAGCCGACAAAATGGAGTTTCCTAATGGTTCTGTGATCACCCCAAATGGGCGTACAATTATCATCGCCGAAACATGGGGGCGCCGTCTCACCGCCTTCGATATCGAAAAAGACGGTTCTCTGACACACCGGCGTGTTTGGGCGAATGTAGACCCGGCCTGGCCGGATGGCATCTGCCTCGATTCTGAAAATGCAGTTTGGTTCGCCAACACCAGCGGAAATGAAGTGATAAGAATTGCCGAGGGCGGGAAGGTGTTGGAACAGATCAAATTAACACAACCGGCTTACGCCTGTGCCCTGGGTGGAGTTGATAAAAAAACGTTATTTATCCTAACTGCGCAAAGTTCAGTCCCGGAGATTGCCAAATCAAGACATACCGGGCGTATTGAGCTTATCCGGATCAACATCCCCGGCACTTGAATATTGTAAAGGTTCGCAGTATTAAGAAGGACCGACGCCGTCAATCGGTTGAATATCTCAACTTGTTTATAGCTATAGTCAGTATTATAATTTTGTTAAGTTTATTTCTAAATGGTCATAAGCATATTAGCATGAGGAAAACGGAGGAGAAATGGAACTTAAACAATATATTCAGGCGGAATTAACGGGTGTAGAGAGGTCAATAAAAAGGGTGACCGATAGTCTCACTCAACAGGAGTTGATGTGGAGACCTGGATCCGGTTGTAACTCCATTGGTATCATTCTTTTTCACGTTGCGAAGTTGGAAGATTCATTTATAAAAACAAGAATCCAGAATAAACTTCTTATCTGGCAGACCGAAAAGTGGTACGAGAAACTAAATTTAGCGGAAACGGAAGAAGGTGCCCATTATACCGTGGAACAAGTCAACGCCTTTCCGACAATAGAAAAACAAAGTCTACTGGCATTTTACAGCGCTGTGCATACCCAGACGATGGAGTGCTTAAACAATCTGACACCTGAAGAGCTTGACCGGAAAGTGCCGATGTTCCGTGGAAACGAGGCTCCGATCGCATTTTTGTTTTCGTTTATCGTTTCCCATGCCTCGGGACACATTGGCGAAATGTCATATTTGCGTGGTTTGCAGCGCGGTATGGATAAATGAACTGCCGGTTAGATTTGTTGATTGCGATTAGAGTACATGATAAATTAGGTGAAATTCTAAGTCCTTAAAGAAGGGGGTAAAATGATCCCTAGCCTACCTTTTGGGCGAACCGGTCACGTGAGCACTCGTTTACTATTTGGTGCAGCAGCTTTATCCAGAGTTACCCAGGCTGAAGCCGATAAAACCATGGAAGCAGTAATGAAATACGGAATCAATCACATCGACACTGCGGCTGCGTACGGTGATGCCGAACTGCATCTTGGCCCCTGGATAGAAAAATATCGCAACCAATTCTTTCTGGCATCTAAAACCGGTGACCGCACCTACAAGGCAGCAAAGGGCTCTATCCAACGATCGCTTGAGCGATTGCGTACCGATCACCTGGACCTGATCCAGTTACATGCTGTTATTGAAGACCAGGAATGGGAAACCGCAACCGGACCTGGCGGAGCCCTGGACGCAGCCATTGAAGCTCGTCAAAAAGGGTTCGTGCGATTTATCGGTATTACCAGCCATAGTTTGCACGCTCCAGTGATCCACCGGAAAAGCCTGGATCGTTTTGATTTCGATTCAATATTACTCCCCTGGAATTACCAGCTTGCTCAAAACCACGAATACGCCGAGAATTTCGCATCAGTGGTGAAAAAAGCCCGGTTAAAAAATACCGCGGTACAGATTATCAAGACCGCCCAACGCCGGCCATGGGGTGAGGGCGAACATTGGGCAGCTACCTGGTACGAACCTTACCGCGATCAAAAATCAATTGATTTGGTAATTCATTGGGCACTTTCGTTTCCGGGTATATTTATCAACTCGGTGGGAGACATCCATGCGTTAAACATGGTACTGGACGCAGCCAACCGCTACGAAAAATCCCCTTCTGCTGCGCAAATGAAGGAGTTGATACGAGTGCAGGGATCTAAACCTCTCTGGGTTTAGACATTGATTCCCCAGTTCGCAAATTAGTTTTTTAAGTAGGACATCACTTGTACACTTTTGTTTAAATGTGTAAAATTCGGTAACCGATTTGATTCCGGCTTGATAAAAGTGCAATTATTAGATGTAGCGGATAGAAAAGAAGGAGGTGTAATTCCTAGAGCAAATAATAGGTTTCCATTCCAGAGAACACAAAACACAAGTATAAAATCCATAAAATATAAAGAGGTAAAATGAAACTAAGAAATGTTGTTATCGTTGATGGCGTGCGGACGCCTTTTTCCAAGGGCGGGCGCGGCAAACTTGAAGCCGCCCGAATGGACGAACTAGGGGCTCAAATTGTCAGGGCTCTTCTAGCCAGGAACCCAAAGGTCAAGCCGACGATGATCCACGATTTTGGCATCGGATTAGGCGCCGGAGCACCGGAAGCATCCAGCCCGAATAATGTTGCCCATCTCGCGGGATTGCCCGCCGAAGTATGTAATTTTGCCAGCAACCGGGCATGCGCCGGCAGCCAGGAAACTGCCGCCCGCATTGCCATGGGCATCATGCTGGGCGTATATGATTGCGGTATCTCTTACGGAGTGGAACGCATGGGAAGAACTATGGGCGGCGGCAGACCGAACAGAGCCACGACCCGCAGAGATGATTTCAATCCCAAACTCTTGCAGATGAGTCCTCTCCAGCGTAACATGCCCGAAGATCACTACAAGTACTTCTCAGTCCCCATTCCGGACTATGTCATGGACTCACCGCCCGCCGCTTCTATGGTCCAGACTGCCCAGAATGTGTGCGATATGTACAGTTTTACCCGCCAGGAACTGGATGCATTCTCCATGCGAAGCCAGGTCAAACTGGCCAAAGCGTATGATGCCGGCCTTTATAAACAGGAAGTCCTCCCAATTGAAGTCGAAGACCCGGTCTTTGATGCCGATGGGAACTGGTTACCGGATCAGAAAGGTCCGATGGTCATCCTTGACCGCGATGAGAGTGTCAGGGGAAACACAACCATGGAAGGGCTGGCCAAACTGCCGATTGTCAAAGGAGTCGTGAGCTTCGGTAACAAGGAACTGATGATCACAGCTGGAAACTCCTGCCCAACCAATACGGGCACCACAGCGATTTTGATCATGGCTGAAGAAATGGCTCTCAAACTTGGAATTGAATACCTGGCGAGGGTTATCGGCTGGGGTAATGGAGGCGTTAAACAACAACTCATGGGCATCGGTCCGGTTGTGTCTACCAAACAAGCCCTCAAGAACTTTGGACTTGATCCTGCGCAGATAGACCGAGTTGAGTTTAACGAAGCTTTTGCCTGCCAAGTCATCGCGACCCTCAAGGAAACCGGGATCCCCGAGTCAAAAGTGAACGTTAACGGAGGCTCTATTGGTATCGGTCATCCGATCGGTGCCACTGGAAATCGCTTGATTATGACGGTTGCCAGAGAGCTCAAACGTAGCAACAAACGCTACGGACTGTGCACGCAGTGTATCGGTTTCGGACAGGGTATGACTACACTCTTCGAAAATCCTGACGCTCCAAAATAGAATGACGCTACCGGCAAAGAGGGTTGTTAAAATCCTCTTTGCCGGTAGATCAATCTATTCGATTAACGGATGCCGCCGATCAATAGTAAACATAAATAATTCTATGGCAACGTCTCATGTCCCTTTTTTATACGGTTATTTCCATTTCTGAGGATTCTAAAAGGATTAGTATTATGCCTTTCTGTTTGATCTTGACCGGGTTAAGAAATCTTCAGTCGTACTATCATCTCTATTTTGAGATGTCAATAAGAATATTCGCTTAACATTCCAGCCAAATAACATTATGATGTTCTCCCGTAATTTGCCGAAAAATCAGGCTGATTTTCCGAGGCACGATGCCGGTTTGTTTCCAATACCAAATCTTACAGACAACTTACCTTTTTAGTATTACTGATCTCGTTTTATGCCTGACAGGGTTATCTGTGTGTTAAAATTAATATAGAGGCCATTTTACAGAATCTGCTTAGTGTTAACAACGGGATAAGAATATGGCGGAAAATATTACCGGTATTAGTGTAAAACATCCTGATCTGTTTTTTAGCTGGGCGGATAAAGCCAAGTTGCGGATAACCGTGATCAGCATGGATTATCCCCTGATTCACCATACCAATGACGGTATAGTTGTGAACAACAACTCTTCCTCAAGCCAGTACTACCTTGAAACGGCATTCCGTTGTCTTGGAAAGACCGCAACTATCAAGACTCTGATACTCGTGATTAACCAGGATCTCAAATTAGAAGCAGAGGACTTCAGTCCGATACAGTTGGAGCCCGGCGACTACTACAAGTGTAAGGCGATTTTCCTGGTAAAAGGTGGCCTGGATGTCATGGCTACCGCCCAGGGAACTTTCGATTTAATAGCGATAGACACTTTTGGCAAGACTCACGAGTGCCGGGGCAAATTCCCTATCGGATAATAGCTCTCATACTGAAGGAGCGGTTCTCTGGCTTACGATTTTGGTTGCTACACGCGGCGCAGGCTTATTATGTATGCATCCAGCTCAAATATTACGGCAGTTTTAGATATTCCCCGGGTTTAAAGCGTTAAGTTTGTGTGAGAACTGGCTGAAATCCGGTTCTCACATATTATGTAAAATTATTTTTATTGTAATGTTAATAATAAACCCGGTAAATTATGTTTTAGAATCGTCCACCGGCGATTACAATTGTCTCACCCGTAATGTAGGAAGAGGCCTCGCTAACCAGAAAAACCGCTGCGCCAGCTATGTCCTCTGGAATACCCAATCGTTTTAACGCAGTACGTTTCGCCGCCGCTTCTCCGACGGCCGGGTCTTTCCACAAAGCTTCGGCCATGCGTGTTTTAATGACCCCCGGTGCAATGGCATTAACTCTAATATTAAACTGCGCCCATTCCGCAGACATAGCTTCCGTAAGCATGATCATACCGGCTTTAGTCACGCTGTAAATCGCCTGATTATAACCCGGCCTAAATCCGCCCACCGAAGCAATATTGAGGATGTTTCCACCACCTGTCTCTTTCATTAAACGCGCGACAATTTGACTGAGGAGGAAAGGACCCTTCAGGTTAACATTGAAGGTTGCGTCCCAGGCCCATTCTTCCGCATCGATCATCGGTCCGAAGTAGGGGTTAGTGCCGGCGCAGTTTACCAGAATATCGATTCTGCCAAACTGGTCCTTGATTTTGGCAACCAGGCTCTTCGAGTCTTCGACTTTCGCCATGTGCGAGGCTAAAGCCACTCCCTTGCGGCCGGTTTGTTGTATTTCCTTGGCGACGATGTCAAGGTCGGCTTGTTTGCGGCTGCTTACGATCACATCGGCACCCTGTTCGGCGAAAGCGATGGCAATAGCCCGCCCGATTCCGCGGCTTGCGCCTGCCACTAACGCCACTTTACCTTCTAGAGAAATATTGACCATTCCCATGATTTTTCTCCTTATAACATTTTATTCTAGTAGAATACCACAAATAAAAAACAATTCCCACGACCGAGCGGATTAACGGTAAAAACATTATAATAAGTGATTGTGAAAAAAAGAATTTACCAAATTAACCCGCAGTTACTTAAGGTCTCGTTTCTCTTGTTATGTTGCGCAATCTCCATGGGTATCGTGCGTCCCATGCTCCCACTGTATCTCGCCAGTATAAAACTGGAAACTTCGATGGTGGGGATCATCGTTTCCATTTCAATGGCAGGGATGATACTGGGAGAAAGCCTTTCCGGCATGATCGCTGATCGTTTCGGGATGCGGTTGCCGCTGTTACTTAGCACGCTGGTATGCGGATTGACTCTATTCGGTTTCGTTCTGGGGACTTCACTACCATTGTTGGTCATTTTCAGTTTTTTCTGGGGTTGTTTCAGGGTTATTATGGTCGGTCCTGTCAGAGGTTATATGGCCGAAGCCGCACCTCCGGATAAGAGAGCTACTTATATTGCCATCAGTAGCGCCATCCTTTCGCTTTCAAGGGGCGTCGGGGCGCTACCGGGCGGGATCATCGTGGACAGGTTAGGATTTGATTGGATTTTCTATGTTGCCGGTATGCTGGCAATTGCGGGAAGTCTAGGCGTGATCTCAAGCACAAAACCAACACCTATGCCTGCCTTAAAAAATAATGATGGTTTGTCGGCGCAATCCAAGCGTAAATGGATGCCGGCATTCATCCTACTTATTGTGATCGGTATGTTCGGGTTTTTAAATATCGGTATCTTGCTTACCTATGTGCCACTCCTGGGGACGGAAGTAATGGGAATATCTGCCACCAGCGTAGGGCTGATATTCACGGTCAACGGTCTGGCTACTATGGCCTTCAGTGTTCCCGGAGGGGTAATCGCTGATAAAATCGGGAAACGCACCGCGATGATGTTGGGATTGGGTATTTGTGCTGTGGCGATGGGAGGGATAGCCTGGACGCGTGATTTCCACTGGGTGCTGGGCTTAGCCGTGGTGCATGCCCTGGGTATGGCTCTTTTTATGACTTCGGCAATCGGGGTGCTTACGGATTTCGTCACTCACGGTCGATTGGCTACATACATCGGGCTTTATGGCGGTATCGGTGAAAATTCGGGGCTGATGTTAGGATCTGCTATCGGCGGTTTTGTATGGCAGTGGTTGGGAGTATCAGCTACATTTATCACTGCCTTGATCTCGTGCGGCATCGGGATTTTATTATGCCTGTTGCTAAAAAAGGTAATGGTTGAAGAAACCAGCGAGACAATTTACAATACTTGAGACCTAATGTCCGATTAACACCTGATAATAAAATAGGAGGCTGAAAATTGGAGAATCAACAAATCTGCAGAATGTCGGGACTTCAGTTAAAGAGAGCCATAAAAACCAAAAAAGTATCGCCGGTTGAAGTAGTAGACGCTTTCCTGACCCGGATTGAAAAGATAAATCCTAAAATTAACGCCTACTGCACATTAATACCTGAGTCTGCTCGTCAAACCGCTAAAGACGCGGAAAGAAAGATCATGAAAGGCGAAACTTTAGGAGCATTGCATGGCGTGCCTGTTTCCATTAAAGACCTTACATGGATGAAAGGAGTCAGGTCAACCGGAGGCTCGTTACTTTATGAAAATTTTGTACCCGACCGGGATGCAATTTTTGTGGAGAGATTAAAAGCCGCCGGTGCGATTATCTTGGGGAAAACAAATACTCCGGAGTTCGGTTGGGTGGGAGTAACGACTAACCGGGTTTTTGGCCCATCGCACAACCCATGGAATATAAATTACACCACCGGGGGTTCGAGTGGAGGTGCAGCTGCGTCTGTTGCTGCTAGCCTCGGTCCCCTGGCTCAGGGGAGCGATGGCGGCGGGTCGATCCGCACCCCGGCAAGTTTCTGTGGTGTGTACGGACTCAAACCATCCTATGGCCGGGTACCCCAATCACCAGGTTTCCCGGGATTGTGGGAAGGTCTGTCCGTGACCGGACCGATCGCTCGCACCGTAGCGGACGCTGCCTTGATGCTGGAAGTGATGAGCGGTTATGATTCTCGGTATTTTCACAGTATACCCCAGAAAGCACCGCATTTTACGGCCATCATACGCGGTAATTTGAGTTTAAAGGGGTTGAAAGTAGCCTGGACCAGGGACATGGGCTACGCCACAGTCGATACCCGTGTCGTTAAAGCCTTCGAACAGGCTGTCAAAGTATTTTCCTCACTCGGTTGTGAAATGATTGAAGCCCATCCCGATGCTCCCGATCCAGTTGAGGCATTCTCGATTCAAGTCGCTAGCGCCATGGTCGGGCATCTTGGGCCGGAGTTAGCCAAGCGGGGTCATCTATTGGAACGAGGGCTTAAAACTTACGTGGAACGTAACCTGAATATCACTGCCGGCGATTATGTTAGAGCCAGAATGTCGCAGCACGAATACTGGTCAAAAGTGTGCCTGTTTTTTGAAAAATACGACTTATTGTTAACGCCGGTGCTGGCAGTTCCGCCCTTTGACATCAATCTTTGGGGTGTCAATGAAATCAACGGGCAAAAGGTATCACCGATTGCCTGGATGCCCTTTACTTATCCCTTTAATGCCACCGGACAACCAGCGGCTTCCATCCCCTGCGGTTTTACCGATGATAAACTACCGATCGGCATGCAGATAGTCGGCCGTAAATACGATGAAGCCCTAGTATTAAAGGCCTCTGCGGCGTTCGAACAGGCGCAGCCCTGGGCGGATATTTACCCGCCGCTAGATTGAAGACCGGCGATTACACGTTATTTTGACTGACTTTAAGTTCTCTGTAATAATTCGATCATAACATTGCCGACCGCACGTGTATCGTAGTAGGTGGCACCGTCTTTAATATGGAATGCCACCGGTACGCCTTTTTGCGCCATGATTTCCCTGGCTTGTTTCAAATCCGGTACTTCAAACCCGATATGGTTAATACCCTCACCGTTAATGTCAAGGAACTTTTGTTGAACACTATCTCCATATACAGGTTGAAATATTTCTATCCAGAGAGATCCCAGGAAAACGTTCGCGCCGATCACCTTGATCGTTCGACCTTCCATGACTACTTCTTTTTGAACAGGTATGTCAAAAATACCGAGGGACTCATAATAATCTAACGTCTTCTTCCAGTCCCTGACGACAATCCCGACATGGCTAAATTTCCAATCTTTTTCCACCAAACGCTCCAGAATGATTATTACGGAGAAAGATTCCTGTTTTTCTTGGACTTAAATATGACCGAGGGAGCGCACACTTCCGAGCTTTCAAAGCCCACGGCATCCCTGTTATTACCGTATTTTTCTATCAATTCTTTCAACGGACCGGCATCCAGGGCATACATGGGGCAGCTGCTGACACACACCGGCTTCTTACCTTCACTCCATCTTTCCAGACAAAGATCGCATTTTTGCATGGTTGCATTTTCTTCCGATCCAAACTGCGGTGCTCCGAACGGACAAGCCTCGAGACATAAACCGCATTTATCTTTTCCTAAACATGCCTCTCGATCTACCGTTACAATGCCGTCCGCTTCGCGCTTTGTTATGGCATTTACCGGGCAGGCTGGAATGCAGGTCGGTTTGGCGCAATGGTAACAAGTTCCGGGAAGAAAGGCGACGAATAAATCGGGATATTTTCCTTTTTCTATCGTCTTCACTTTAATCCAGCTGGCCGGTCCTGCCGGTACATCGTGCCAGTCCTTACACGCCACTACACAGGCAAAACAACCCATACAACGATTTTGGTCGATATAAATCCCGTACTGCATCGTTAGTCCACTACCTTTTCAATCTGTACCAGGGCGGTGTTGGGAGAAAACGCCCCGCCGGGCGAGGTGACGTTTTTCGTTAGCACATTGGCACAACCCCCGTAATCGATACCATCTTTATCGGGTTTGAACCAGGCTCCTTGCGGTAGGGCAACTACTCCTGGCATAATCCTTTCGGTAACATCTGCCGGTATTCTCACCTCACCGCGATCATTGAACACCTTCACCATATCTCCGTTAATTACACCGCGTGATGCAGCGTCGATTGAGTTGATCGAAACCTTCTGTGTCAGTAATTCTCGGAGCCAGGGTAAATTATCAAATTGGCTATGGGCACGGAGTTTATAATGCGGAGTGATTAACTGTAGCGGGTATTTCTTTGCCAACGGGTCGTTCAGACTCTCCCAACTTTCGATGTATTTTGGAATCGCAGGGATCAGAGGGTCGTTCATTTTAGCAGCCACCGACGAATAAATTTCTATTTTGCCCGATGGAGTCGTAAATGGCTGCGGTTCGCGTATCTCATTCTTTTTGCCGGTATTTTCCTGGGGTTCGTCCGTCATCACCCGAAATATACCACAGGTTTTTAGGGTATCGTATTCCGGTAACGGCACCTCTTTGGATACCTGTTCCACAATATTCCTGGCTAATTGTTCATCTGGTTGATCAGGAAAATCATTGATACCGATCCGGGGCGCCAAAGCCTGGCAAATTTGTAATTGCGATCGAGATTCGCCGATGGGGTCGATAGCTTTATTGAGGATACCGAGTACTCTGCCCGTCCTCGGTGCCATCAAGTCAGTCCGTTCCAGGAATGTACAAACCGGTAAAACGATATCGGCAAACCTGGCGGTCGCGGTCATAAACTGCTCGGTAACGAGCATGAACTCAAGCTTTTGGAATGCTTTTGCTGCTTTATTTACATCCCCAAGCTGGTTCATATAGTTTGTATTAGATAACCAGAGGAATTTATAATCCGCCGGATAGCCACCTTCTTTGCCTTTGAGAATGGCGTCCGAAAATAAACTGACATTTACCCGAGCGCTCGAGTTAACACTGGTGCCGCGAAAAGGTAGAGCGTTACGGCGAGGCGGAACACCTATCTCGACCTTATTCGGAGGGCTGGGAATCTGTGTATTAAATTTCAGGTTTTTCGATGGTGGTGATTGCCAATTCCTGAAGAGCAGGTTACCAGTGATTGACTCCAGAGCGGCAGCGGCCCGGTGGTACTGTTCGCCAAAAGAACTGCGGCCGGCAGCAATACTGGTCGTGAGCGTGGCTGGCTTTTTGGTAGCATATTCACGCGCTAATTGTGTAATGGTCGCCGCCGGGATCCCGCATATTTTTTCTGCCCAGCTGGGTGTTTTAATAACACCGTCCTCTAACCCGAATAAATAATCGCGATATTTTTCAAACCCGGTAGTGTATTTTTCTATAAATAACTTATCATGAAGGTTCTCAGAGATGATCACGTAGGCCATTGCCATCAAAGCTGCAGCATCTCCTCCCGGTCGAATCGGGACCCATTGGTCGGCAAAAGTAGCGGCAGAATCGGTGTACCGGGGATCGACACAAATAATTCTGGCGCCATTTTCTTTGGCTCGGGCAAGATGAAAAGGAGTAGTGGTTCCCTGCTCGGTATCCACCGGATTCCAGCTCCACATGATGATTAATTTTGAAGTAAGGTATTCGTCGGGAGAATGTTCCGTCTCGAGGTTGCGGCGGTATGTGCTATAGGTTATTCCCGCGGAGAAGGCGGCGCCTTCGTTTGAAATAAATCCCCACGGCGCGGTATAACCTCCGAATTGGCACAACAGACGATGAAACACTCCGACACTGTGCAGGGTATACGGATCGCACATTGAGCAGAAGTGAAGGAAAGCCGCGTTACCATAAGTAGATTTGACACGGTTCATTTCACGGGCGATAGTGTCCAAAGCCTCATCCCAGGATATTCTCGAAAATTCGCCGCTGCCCCGTACTCCCGTTCTTTTAAGCGGGTACAATAATCTATCGGTCGCGTATACCCGCTGCCGGTAGGCGTAGCCCCGGGCGCACATCCGGGGGCGGCCTTCCCGATCGTCCGGCTCGATACGCACGATCTTACTCCCGCGGACATGCACTTTCATTTCGCAATTGCCGCCGCAGTGGCTATTACAAATCGTGCGGATTATCTCCTCGTGATTATCGGTTTTCGTGTCCATCATATGCCTCCGTATCCCCACCCATTTGCTGTATGGATATCTGGTATCTAGCTTTCAAGATACTGACTCCCGGTGAAGATGTCAAGGACTACTCAAACATTAATTCTATCACCCTCAAAAATGGACTACTTCTATTATTAGTGCTAGGATATACAACTAAAGTTGCCTTGAATAGAGGGATAAGGGAGAAAAAATGGTGTTCGAACCGAAGTTCTTTGATGTGGAAAGAGAAGATGCAATCGTAATCTGGAAGTTCTGCAACCCGCCCAACAATCTCTGGAATGATGAAACCGGGCCGGAATTGATGCAGCTTATGCAGGATTTTTATGCCGATCCCACGTTTAATGTTGCCATTTTTACCAGCGCCCTACCAGATGTTTTCATACAACATTATGACGTTTCGCTGTTGGTTCAACGCGGCGAAGAATTCCTGAAAAACAAGCCGTCAGGACCGGTGGTTCGTCGACCCGGATTTATTGTCGGTTCCAAACCGATTATTGCCGCCATCAATGCCCCACTTTCGGGAGGTGGTTTGGAAACCGCCCTTAGGTTTGATTTCCGCTTTATGTCAAGAACCGCCTGGGCTTCCCAGAGCGAGGTCAACGCCGGCATATTGCCGGGGGGTGGTGGAACACAACGGATTTTAAGACTGGTGGGGTTAGGCAGAGCGCTTGATTTGATGGAAACCGGCCGACGGGTGTACGCAGACGAAGCAGAAAGAATCGGACTGATCACACGCGCCTGCGATCCGGAGCGGTTGATGCCCGAAGTCATGCAATATGCCAGAGAACTAGCTGCCCGCCCGCCTAAAGCCGTGCATCACATACGGCAATGTATTTACCAGGGTCTGGATTGCGGAATAGAGGACGGTTTGGCGCTGGAGTCCGAGCTCTTCCGTGAATTACTCTATACCAGAGAAGCACTGGAAAGAATGAAGAACTATGTGGCGCAGGGTCAACCAAGCGCCCGCGAACATGCTGAGATGGAACGTAATCAAGCGTTAGAAAGTTTCAAAGCTAAGAAACAGGCCAAGAGCAAAAAACCCATTAAAAAAAGTAAATCTTAAATAGATTCGGTTGGAAGAAGTCAGATGTTCTAAAAGATGGAGGGTTCCGCTCTCCATCTTTTTTGGTTCGTTTCAATGTCCTTACCAATCGATCAAGATTCGAATCGCTGGCAAGAACACACTACAACTAAGCTGGCAAATTGAAACCCGGATCGTCGTTTAACGATTGAGGCGAAGGAAAACGAGCCTACAAAGCCAGGGCATCTGCCACGTCATTCAGGTCCAATTTCTCCAAAGAAACCCGTGTAATTAGACCGGTAGTGACATCCCATCCCTTAAGGTTGTAATAATCGTCTTTCATCGTTTCGAGTTCGGTTTCGCTGCAACCGAGATCACGTGCTTCATTCTCTTTTCTTTGGATATGTAAGCGCAGTCTATTGCTAACAGTATCATCGGACCGGCTTAGTCCTAGGCGCTGCGAAAATGCTCTTTCAACAGATTGCAAACGGAGGGCCGCCTGCGTTAAGGAATCTACTGTTACCTCTTTACCAAAGCCAAGGGTGAGAGCATGAGCAATATCGGGAATATCGACGGGTAACCCCATAAACCCGGTTAGCCAAATACACTCACCGGTAATATTACATACGCTGGAAACGATTTCTTTCTGGTGGATTAAAGCAGCCTTGCCTTTAGTTGTTCTGGGGTCCGGTGCATCTCTAATCCCTAACTCTTTTTCTGCCCGGTCTTTTAATCCCTGGATCGCTTCCAGGAATGAAGCCTCATCTTTGGTTTTGATATAAGCCCTGGCCGCCGCCATATCGAGCGGTGGTTGTACGGAAGAATCACCGCCAACCGGGGACACGGCACTCCGTAAAACCCTGGTTTTAATCGGAATCCAGTGCATATCGGCTGGCGAACCATGTGCCATAAATAAATAGTTCTCCGCTCCCCTGCCAATTTGTCGTGCGGCTTCAGTTAATCCCTGTCCGATAACCGCGCCGAATCCTTCTCTAAATAATATCTTCCTGGTCATTCCCAATATTGCCTCGGTGTTGCCCCATTCCATCGATAGGCCATCCGTATCGGCGGCAGTTATGATCCCAAGTTCGTGCAATTTCATCAACCAGGCAATGCTATTAGACACGGCTCTGGCATCGATGCCGTTACGTTGGCACATGACGAGAGTTTCCCAGTACACATGCATATTTTTGTTTCGTAAATCCCACGTAAGGTCGCCTGGTGGGCTGCACTTCATACTCCCGGCGCCAACCTCCGGAACACTGCATCCTTGGAAACAGGCGACAGGGCAAGTAATGCAACCCACTGTACGCACACGATAGTCTCTGACAAAGGTTTCCTCAGATACATCTCTCGAGCTATTCCACTCGATTCCAAGCAGATCATAATAATTGACCATTTCACGGTCATGATTTCTTGTTAATCCCCATCTATGCAACTCCTCGTAAGGACGTGCGTGACAAAGGGTATTCCTCAAATCGTTACAGATTTTGAGAAACTTTTCCGGGCAGGCAATAATAATTCCACGACTGCCGTTAACAGCAATCGCTTTCAGGTTTTTGGACCCCATCACGCATCCCATTCCGGTGCGGGAGGCGCTGTTCCCCGTGGGGGAGACAACCGACGCATAAACCACCAATTTCTCTCCGGTAGGACCTATAGAAATTACATTAGCGGTTGGGTCGTGCACCTCCCGTCGTATTATTTCAGGTGTTTCATATGTGTCATGTCTCCAGACTAAGCCGGCATTTTTTATTTCAACTTTATCGTCATTGATGTATACGTAAACCGGTTTTTCAGCTTTCCCCGTCACGACTATATTGTCATACCCGGCTGTTTTCATCCGGGCGCTGAAATAACCGCCCATACCGGCATACCCCAAAGATCTGGTAACCGGTGATCTTGCTTGAATATCCAATCGACATGCGCCAGGAAATGGGGTGCCCACGAGGGTCCCAGCACCGAATACAATCGCATTTCCCGGGTTTAAAGGTTCGGCTTTGGCAGCTGTTGCATCGAACAGGAGCTTAACGTTAATGCCCTTGCCACCGATAAACCGGTCAGTATAATCTTCAATAGGTTCGGTACTGATAGTTTGGTTTGTAAGATCGATTCGGAGTATCTTGCCGCCGCGGAGGTAGTTCATTTGTTTACCCTCCTTACCGGTAGGTAATCCCAGAGTTTTTCTTGTGTCAGAATATCCGCGAGTCGTCGCACCCCAGGAGCACCTTTTTCATCAGTATTATCCTTCACGGACAGACAATGCCCGTGGCAATTGTTTACACACATCGGTTGACCGTCGCAGAGATCGCAATACATCACCACGGCACCTTCTAAATTTGTCGGTACACAACCAGCCGGACAGACATCGATACACGCCCCACAATCAATACAATCATTCTTGGAAAAAGTAACAGCGCCGCCGTTATTCCGGGAAATAGCATCAGTGGGACACGCATTCATACAAGCTGGATCTGTACACTGCTGACAGACCAATGGCAGGCAATTTACCAAGCCATCGATTTCCTTTCTGAGTACGCGGATTGCGGATTTCCACATGTTGCTTTCGCCCCAGTGATGTATGGAACAGACCATTTCGCACGTTTTACAGCCCGTGCAATTCCGATGATCCACGGCAATATATTGACTCAACTCTGCACTCCTTAGTTCATAATTAAATCAAACAAGCAATTTGGAGAATATATCTTCGTCTACTGGAGTGTCTTTAGGATAACACAACGATTATTTACCGTCTATTTGCTCGTTTATTGTAAATGGCAAATAGACGGTATACCTCAGTAATTATGATCAAATAAGTAATTTGTCGCCAATCGGAGAGATTTAACCAACCGTTGACGTCAAATACTTTCATTCAAACCCAGTTTTAATTCAATGTCACTGATTGTGTTTGAACACGGTTTTCGGATCACAGGTGTAGCAGATGGAGTGAATTTACAATGTCCTGAAAAAACCTGGTAGCTGAACTTATTAAATTAACATTCTCACCACTGGGGGCAATGATACGGGTGTTAACGTAGCAATCTTTGCAGCATATTCTGCCGTGCCCCATTGATTATCGGTATACTCCTAGTTTTTTGATAATTCTCTTCCAAAAAGAATATAATCAAATCCTATAGCACAAAACAAGATCTTTTTACGGAAACTACAGATTGGGGTAAAAGCCTGCCTGTGTGTTTGGTTACCTGGGAGGAGAGGAATTGCACGTTAACGAAAATAAATGCATCGGATGCGCGAATTGTATTCCTGTATGCCCGATGGGGGCGATATATATCAGAGATGACGGTTTGGCGGAGGTAAATCAGGAAGTTTGCGTAGAATGCCAAGCTTGTTACCGGGGGATGAGCATCGAGAATCTACCACAGCAGCCTACCCGTTTTCTGAGAGGTGTACTGGCATTTTTCAAGCTTCGCTTTCAACCGGATCCGGACATATGCCCGACTGGTGCCATAACACGTGATGAACTGGCTTGGCCAAGGATTATCCGGCGGACATTCAGTGATCCACTTATGCCTCACGAATCGACTGGTATCGGGGGTAGAGGCACGATGGAAGTCAAGACCAATGATGTGACCGGACGTGTAAAAGAAGGAGATGCGGGTTTCACGGTGGAGTTCGGCAGGCCCGGAATTGGGGTCTACTTTGTAGATGTGGACCGGGTGTGTCGCGCCCTCGTGGGAACGCCGGTGGTATTCCAACCCGAAAACCCGGTTACCGCGCTTATGTCCGATATTAAAACGGGAAAGATTCGAGAGGATGTACTTAACGAGAAAGTACTCTCCTGCATACTCGAATTTAAGGTAAGTATCATCGAGATGCCGTTAATACTCCGTATTATCGAGGATGCAACCAGCCACCTCAATACGGTCGTCGCCCTGGGAATTGCTATTCGGTGTGATTCGTCCGGGAACGATAATGTGAGAAAGCAACTTGAAGAACTAGGCTTTGACGCCTGGAGAGGGAAGATAAACATGGGACTGGGAAAGCAAACAAACCTTCAATCATTAAAGGAGATCGTCCGATGACCAACACGCTGCACCGATTACAAAGACGTGATGACCCCAAGGACGATTACATAATTTTTGCATTATCTTCCCGTGGCGTAAACGATGAAGGGGCTATGCAGAAAGAGCACGCCTTTTTGACGGTTGCTTTGAAATATGATCCGATCAATATGGCCGGTGGCACCAAAAACGGTCCCATTTTCCGACCGGAGAAGCACCTTAATATTTTTAAGTTATACCTGAGGGGACGAAAGGAATTCGTAACTCCCCAACAACTTATTTCCGAGGTAAACCGTCCCGGAGAGGCACTGGTCGTGTTCGATAGGAAAGAAAAGCTCGAAGGTTTTCTTAAGGAAATTAAAGAGATGGACCTGGGATTGTCTATCAATGTATCGTCTCTAGTGGATGATGTCCGAGAAATGGCGCCCCGTACCGGGGTGAAACCTCACTCGATCAACTATGCACTTGGTTTCAGGGGAGATTTGTATCAGTTACCCGATAGGCAGGTGCTTGGTCTTACGACGATGTGCGGGCATGGCTTGATATCCAGTACCTTCGCTAAGAAGATGATCGATATGGTCAGAGAAAAACGACTCACCGCAGAGAAGGCAGCCGGCTATATGGCTAAGTTCTGTGTTTGCGGCGCGTTTAATACCGCTCGTGCCGTGCGTCTATTGAATGAAAGTAGAAATCAACCGGTTAGTAAAAAATAATTCAGACTCTAACTGACCCGGCGAGTACCTAGATATCAGCAGATACAACCACTTCGAATAATACGACCGGGACCACCACCGCCTCAACCTCTAATACACCAATTTATAGTGGAACCCCAGAACATACAACAACGGCCTGGGTTTCGTCCTGGAACGCTTTGACAATTAAACCGAAGTGTGTTAATGTCTCAAGCAACCCTGACTGAGTATTCAGTAAGTAATTGATAAAACCATGACAATGCCCTTGCAAGTCTATATCGAAATGATTACTGAAAATGCGTAAAATACGTACTTCCATTGTTAACGATGATCTCGTCATCAAACGTAGGAACGAAATCGTCAAAAATGCACTCAAAGTATTTTTGAAAAATGGTTACGAACAAACAACCATGAGGGATTTGGCTCAATCATGTCGCATGACCCAAGGCAATCTCTATAATTATATCGGTTCAAAAGAAGATATCCTCCATTTAATTGTCTTAACATCAGCGATTGGCGGTCAACCTTTAACCGAATTGTATAAGCTTGGTAATTTGAGTTATTCGGATATACTCCGTGAGGCGATGACCGCTCACTACAAAAATACTAATTTTATTGGAGAACAACTTTTAATTATCAACCGCCACATGCGGGCATTTTCCAGCCAGGATTCTAAATTATTACTGGAATCTGAGATCAGTATTGCATCTTTCTTTGAAGAATTAATTAAACGGGGGGTTGAAGCCGGTGAGTTCCAGTGTGACGACCCCCTTCTTCTAGCCCACGATATCATAATGTTCAGTAATGATTGGGTGTTGAGAAAATGGTTCCTGAAACGGCACTATACCTTAGATGAATACACTCAGAAACATATTCAAATGGTCATGCGCTTGTTAAAAGCTGACAAAAGTTAGGAGTAAACAGGAATTGATAATACGGGCGCCTGTATTTGAGACGAAAACTTTGTTATTTGCTATTAAATGTAAAAAGGAGGTAAGCAACCGAGGATCTGCATACCATTAGCATCAAGTATCATACTCCATTCTAATATCTTGAGCAATTATAAATAGGAGGAAAAATGAAGAGAGGAAAATTTTGGATTCTGGTGAGCGCATTATTGGCAATCGCAATGGTGCTTGCCGCCTGTAGTGGTGGAACCACCACGAAAACTACTACGATAGTTACGGGCAGTGTCTCCCAACCAACCGGTACGACGTCAGCTGTACCAACCACAGCGGCCACTACAACGGCCCCAACCACCGCTGCTACTACCAGTAATAAACCGGTACGGGGCGGCACCTATAAGTATGCGGCTCCCGCATGGGTTTCTTCCATGAATGTCCTGTTGGCCGGCCAGGCGCAGGACGGTTATTTTCAAGCATTTGCCCATTATATTTTAGGGCAGGATACATCCCAGAAAGTAGTCCCTTACGCGGGAGAAAGCTGGGAATGGCAGGACCAGACAACGTTTATCCTGCATCTGCGCAAAGATGTTAAGTTTACCGACGGTTCACCGTTTAACGCTGACTCCGTTGTGTATACTTACGAATGGGGAAAAAATCCGGATAATAAAGCTTTGTGGATGAGTTTTTATAAAACAGTCACTGCCACTAAAATAGATAACTATACCGTCCAGTTTAAGACCGCTTCCCCGGTTAACTGGCCGGCGCAGCTCACCAACTATGGTGGCAGCATGCTCTCTAAAGCTACAATGGACCAGTGGGGCGCGGATTATACTAAACATCCGTCAGGTATAGGCGCTTTTAAACTCACTGATCTTGTCGTTGGTAGTAGCGCGGTATTTGCCAGGGCCGATGACTTCTTCATGAAAGACGAATACGGCACCCAACTTCCCTATCTTGATACGGTTAGAGTTGTCGTTATACCAGATCAAGCCGTACAACTGGCGGCTTTAAAAGCAGGGCAATTGGATATCTGTTCGCCGCCTTACCAGGACGTCGCAAATCTGAAAAACGACCCCAGATTTACCGTATATTCCGGAGCTTCATCAACTATCTGGTCCATCATGCTCAATAATCAGGTTAAACCGATGGATGATGTCCGGGTAAGAAGAGCTATTTCGCTGGCAATCGACCGCCAGGCGATTATCGATGGTTTGTACTTCGGATTCGGTAGAGCTTGTGCATCGTTATACCCACCGGAGCTGTGGTACCATAACCCGGCTCTCACTGTACCCGCTCGTGACTTAGTCAAAGCCAAGCAATTATTAGCCGACGCCGGTTACCCAACCGGTTTTAATATGTTGATGCTTTGCTTGAACGATACTTTGACAGTGGCGCGCAGCCAGGCAATCCAGGCACAACTTGCCGAAATTAATATTACAGTCACCGTGGAACCGATGGAACCAGCCTCCGCCATGGCCAGACGTAACAAAAAGGACTGGGCGGCAGTAAACCATAACTGGACGAATATCACCGACCCGCAGGTACCACTCGATGGTTGGTTCCTGCCCGAAGCTGCTTATGGTTTTGGCGCCATGCTTTACGATGATGTCATTCCGTTAATACGGCAATCCGCTACAGAATTCACGGACCAAACCGCTCGGCAACAATTATATTGGACTATCGAACAAAAGCTTTACGATGATATGGCCCAAGTATGGTATATGAGCCCGAACGGTGTGGCATGCGCCAGAAAGGACCTCAGAGGTTATGGGATAGCGCTTGGTTCTGAGGGATATCCCATTTATAAATACTGGTTCGCTAAATAGTTATCACAGATAAGTCATAAGTTAATACCTGATAAGAGGGTGGTGTTGACCACCACCCTCTTATCGCAATCTGTTTAGTAGGTAGTTATTGCCTATTGAGGAGGTCGGGTTTTGCGAGCGTATATTACACGGACTTTATTGCTGTATATTCCAGTGCTTTTTGGCGTTACGTTGCTCGTTTTCATTTTGCTCAAAGTGGTTCCGGGCGATCCCTTATCCGGCATTTTAAGTAACTCACAGGTTAACGCCATGACTAACGAGGAAATCAAAGCCTTACAGCACCAATATGGGTTGGATAAACCTATTGTTATTCAATATTTTGACTGGTTGGGGCAAATACTGAAAGGCGATTTCGGCACTTCGATTGCCTACACCGGCCAATCGGTTTGGTCACTGCTTTCCGTTGGGCTACGCGTTACGATACCGATTGATTTAATTGCCACGGCTTTAGGCTGTACCGTCGGTATTCTACTGGGCATTTTTGCGGCTTTGAAACCGAATACAATTTTAGACCGGATGGTAACCACTGTGGCCATCGGCGCTATTTCCATACCAGGATATTGGCTAGGCATCGTGTTTATCTATATTTTTGCGGTAAATTTACATTGGCTACCGGCTGCCGGCTGGGTCAATTTTTCTGAAAGCCCCATCGGCTGGTTAAGATGTGTCACCTTACCCATCGTAACGCTTTCACTCGGTGGTGCAGGTACCTTTATGAGGTACACCCGATCGGCCATGTTAGAAGTTTTATCTCAGGATTATATTCGCACTGCCTGGTCAAAAGGACTTAATCCAAGAGTAGTTATTATCAGACACGCGCTGAGAAATGCTTTAATTCCATTACTCACCATATTTGGAATGTCTTTGGCTTATATGCTGGCCGGGTCGGTTTTAATCGAAAATATTTTTGCTTTGCCCGGTATGGGACAACTAACTAACCATGCCATTTTTTCACGCGATTTTCCTGTTTTACAGGGTATTCTCCTGTTTGTATCTTCAGTGATTTTGCTGATGAATTTATTAACTGATGTTGGGTACGCTGCTGTCGACCCGAGGGTAAGGTATAAATAGATGCCGGACTATGGAGTAACCCTAACCCAAATCAAGGAAAAAGCCAGGAAAAAGCTAAATGTATATATTCACCCCAAAGATACTCAAGTAAAAACCGGCTTTGTCGCGTTTGTAAGGCAGCTATTCAGACACCGTCTTTCACTCTTCGGTGCAATCATTATATTAGCAGCGATATTCATCGCCGTTTTTGCACCTTTGATTTCACCTTATGACCCCAACATAATAGATTTAAGAAATGTGTTTCAGCAACCCAGTTTAACTCATCCACTAGGCACGGATATGATGGGCAGAGACGCTTTATCGCGTATTTTTTGGGGAGCTCGAGTTTCGTTAATTACCGGTGTTTTAGCAACTGTAGTTTCGGCGGCTATCGGCACAGTTTTCGGTTTGTTAGCCGGTTATTATGGCGGCTGGATTGATGCAATCATAATGAGAGTTACCGATGTTTTAATGTGTTTCCCGGCCTTTATTTTCACTATTGCCCTGGCGGCTGCTCTGGGCGCAGGCATCGGGAACCTGATAATCGCTATTTCGATGCACGCCTGGACCGGATACTGCCGTATTATCCGCGGGCAGGTCATATCTGTAAAAAACCGGGAGTTTGTGCAAGCGGCACGGGTTACCGGCGCAACCGACCCTCGTATTATATTCCTGCACGTCTTTAAGAATTCAATGGCGCCTTTAATTGTGGCGTCATCGTTATCAATCGGTGGAAATATCATGACCGAAGCCGCCGCTTCTTTTCTTGGTATCGGCGTCCAACCACCTACTGCCAGTTGGGGTATCGAACTGAGGAACGGGTACGGTAGTTTATTGACCACCCCCTGGTTATCGATGGCGCCCGGCATATGCATCAGTTTGTTAGTTCTGGCATTTAACTTCATTGGAGACGGGCTTCGTGATGTTTTGGATCCCCGAATGAGATATAAATACTAGTACTCTCGAAAATCCATACTCGAATTTAATAAAGACAACACTTTATATTTAGAGGCAAACCCTGTGGGTTACAATTCCCGAGAGCATGCGAGATAATTTGCGAGAGATTCAACCTCGGTATTTTAGATGAGGGAGAGCTCCTAGCTCTCCCTCATCTGTTTCCGGCTCTCTTTTGTATTCGGTTTAAAACCCTCATAACCATACCTACCCGAATACAACGTCACAATTTTGTAAGAAATTTCTTCCCGATTATATTACTTTTTTATGTTCGGAGACTTAAACTTATGTAAGCACTCCGATTACTCAAATGTCATAAACACAATATGATGAACAAAATAAAAGGCAGCGGAACAAGTGGAAAAGAAACCCTGCGATACAAAAAGCAGAACACAGACCATGTTAAACCGTCCATCGGAACAGGAATAGATACGGTTTTAAAGCACGCCGAAGAACATGTTTATGAGTCTGCAATAAACGCACTGAACAGTCCCGAGATGGATAACGTTATCCGTGATTCGGTAAACTCGGTTTTCGATTCAATGCGAAAAGAAATAGCCACAAAGGAATGGCACCACAATTTGGGTTTGGGTAAGGTTCCATCTCCGTTATATCAGAATCCACCTAACGCTGAAAAGTTATGAATCCGTTTTAATGTTTACAAATCCAGAAGGACCGTAAAAGAATGAAGATCGAAACAGGTTTACCCGAGCAACCGCGAATCAAGTCAGCGCAAGGAAGAAGTTACTTCTACGAAGTATCACGTCGGCCCAAAAACGTCCATAAAAAAATGATCGCGGAAGCCGGGATCAAACTTATCACCCCATCTGGTGCGAAAGTCCCACCTGGCTGGACCGATATTTGGATGACAACCGACTTGAAAAGTCAGATTCAAGCGACCGGATTTGATTCCAAAGGGAGAAAGGTCTATTTGTATTCAACGGAACATACGGGAAGAGCCGCAGCGGCTAAATTCTCTAGACTCAGAGCTTTCGCTAAAGCGTACCCCTCTCTGCTTAGAAAATTACGGCTTGACAAGAATACTTCTGAAGAGTCATTAGTTTTATACCTTATCTCAAAAACAGGTTTTCGAATCGGTAGTGATACCGAAACGCTAGCCCGGATAAAAGCTTTTGGAGCTTCTACCCTCCGATGTTCCCATATCAACATCGAGGGCAAGAAAGTCCTTTTTGATTTTACGGGGAAAAAAGGACAGCCTGTCAACAAGGTCTTAAAAGACGCTTTTCTGGCCGAAAATATCGCTAAGAGGTGTGGTGGGAACGATGACCATAAAATTTTTAGGACGACTGATGATAATATACGCAAGTATCTGAATTCGATTCCTGGAGGCGGGAAATTCACTGTCAAAGATTTTAGAACATATTTGGGCACATCATTTGCTTTGAGAGAGATCAATGACATGCCCAAGCCCAAAAGTGACTGGGAATTCAAGAGATTGCGAAGAAAGGTCGGAGAAGTGGTTGCCAGAGAGTTAGGAAATAATCCCACGATTGCATTAAAATCCTATGTCCCCCCGGAAGTATTTTCCTCTTGGCAAACAAATTTAATTCCTGAAAGAAAGAAAACCAGAGTCAAGAATTTCACCCTGGTAAACGAGTTAACACAATGCGTTTATTACGATCAAGATGTTCCCATGGAAGAGTGTCGGGATGACGACCCGATGGAAAAACTGGGATAAAAGGCTGAAAATATTTCCTGGTACGTTTTACCTAAATATGTTTAGACCTTTTTTAGTCCTACGAAGTCGGGCGGGCGCCGATCATGACCTGTACCTGTATTGATTGGCCGGAGCGCAACACCGTGAGTGTCATTGTCTGCCCAACTACCCCTGAGCGGGCTAGAAAGGTTATCAGATCATCTGAATTCTTTACTATCTGGCCGTTATAGGCTGTAATTACATCACCGCCAACATTGACCGGCTGCCCATTAACGGTCGTCGATGTTTGACTGGCTTTAAGACCGGCTTTATCTGCCGGGCTATTAGCAGTGACTGTTTGTACCAAAGCACCGCGTTGATTGGCAGGCAAGTTCATGGCTGCATTCAGGTCGGGTTCTAATGAGATAACCGATATCCCAAGATAAGGATGAACATATTTCCCGGTGCTAATCAAATCCGGGATGACCTGTTTCAAAATCGCTGAAGGGATCGCAAAACCAACTCCGGATGAGGACCCTGATGTTGTGTCGATAGATTGGGTGACACCCATTACTGCCCCGGTGGCATCCAGGAGAACTCCGCCTGAATTACCAGGATTGATGGGCGCATCTGTTTGAATCATGTCCGGAATACTATAGGTTAGTCCCGCGGCATTTGTTGTGGCCGGTAATACCCGCCCCAGACCGCTGACAAAACCTACCGTCATCGTACCCTGAAGACCAAAGGGGTTCCCGATTGCTACCGATAACTGTCCAACTTTAACCAGAATCGAGTCCGCTAAGGTAACCGGTTGGAGTTGTAAACCGCTCGGATTTACTTTAATCACGGCCAGATCACTATCTGAATCTGCACCTACCAGGCTGGCGTCGATAATCGTTCCGTCGTAAAAAGTGACCGTAATACGGGTAGCCCCATCTATCACATGGTTATTGGTAACGATATCGCCTTGTTTATCCCAAACAAAACCGGAACCTAAGGCTCCTCCTCCAGGATTCGAGGCGCTTATCGGTAACACAACCTGGATATTAACAACCGATGGATTGTTTTGGTTATATATGGATTCAAGCGTTGCTTCAATCCCGCTTACGGATCCCGGCATTGAATTCTGTGGAAGCGTGGTTGTCACTGTTTGGGTGGTTGTGGCTGGAGTACTGGTGGTTGAGGGGGTTTGTTTTGTGCAACCGCCCAGGGAGATTGTTAGGGTTAAGACTATTGGAATTATCCAAAAATTCTTTCTCATTTTTTGCTCCTGAGTAGACTTTTTACTTCAAAACCATGCACATTTTGATACTACATTAATTACCATGAAATAGTCATTACAACCCTATGGGAAATATTACAAATCCCTGACATTTTGGAATAAAAATTCGGACGTTCGTATGGTGTTGTTTATTGAAGAGTCCATAACGAAGATGTGATCGCGTCTCTAAAAAAGTAGAGACATCTCTCCCGGTGAGTACTCAAAAACTGTTTTGAATCACGAACAGGTGGAAATACGTTTGGTCGTAACGCCTCAGTGTGTCAGTGTGCTTTTCAGTAATATGCCGTTAGCCCAGTAAAACCCGGTATCCCCACCAGGGAACACATCATAAGTAAAACCGGCATTGTAAGAAACTATATCGATTTTCAAAATTCTTGAGCCGTCCAGCATATCGCCAACATTGTAATTCCCCAAATCTATTCCAACCGAGGTCGGGTGCCCGGCTGAAGCTGTGACACTGCGCCCATCCTCAAGCTGCACCCTCACCATGGCAAATGACTTCGGCACGGAAGTGTTGGAGACTTGCAAAACAGGAACGGCGATTCTTATTCCGGTTTTATCCACCGTCCAGATAATCATTCCCGGCTTCAAATTCTCTACGGGGATCTGGCTCGAAGGAGTAGAGATGAAAGTTCCTTGCGAGAGACAAATAGGGCAGGAGTTAAAACTAGTTTCCTGGCTCGATACTTTGATAACACCCGAAGAGGTAATGCTGCCGGTTATCCGATACCCCGGATTCTCTCCGGTGCGTAAAGTAAACGTATAAGGACTTGATTTACCCGTAACCTCGAGCCCAAGTGTGAGTGTTTTATATTGTCGATATATTAGTAATTTTTCCTGGTCGGTGTAATCGTTTTTCGCAGGTAAACTGAGATGTTTAAGTATGGCAGTGAATTCAGCATTGTTTGCCTTAATCGTGTCAAATTGGTCGATTGCATTTTGCTGCTCGACTCCCGGGCGTGCAATAGGGTAAAGATCGGGGTCGCACCAGAACAGGTTCGGGTACTTATCAATCAGAAAATATTTAATCTCCGATAGAGAGGTTAAAGATGTGGTAGTTGCGAGTGTAGTGCCGCGGCAATTGACGCCTGACAGTAGAGATACCAGGGTAAATAATATCAGAAAAAACAAGAAAACCCGAGAAGTTTTCATGTTTGTCTCCTTTTTTCGGGCGAAAAAGCTACCTATTTAGCCCGACCGTAATCATCCTTGACCCTGACCACATCATCCAATTGCGGGGTCGAGACCTCCAGTATTACAGAATCTTCTAACGCTTCAATGCGGTGAATCGTAGTCGGCGGTAAATGACAAGACCAGCCGGGGGTCTCGGTCGTCTCTTTAAGAATTCCATTTTGCGGTTGCAAACTCAACTTAATTTTACCTTCTAGAAGGTACATACTCTCATCTTTTTCCACGTGATATTGCAGACTTAACCGCCCGCCTTTTTTTACATATATAATTTTTCCTGCATAAAACGGCGTCAGTGCGTATAATAACTCGTGGCCCCATGGTTTTTCGGTTGTCTTCGGCAGTTTTTCTTCTATCATAGTTTTTCACCCAGCAGATTGAAGTTTAAATAAGATTTTTGTTGACTAGATTATAACCTAAAAACAACATCATTGTTACAAAACCGAGGACAAAATAATTTCATTTTCAACCTTTCAGTCTATTTGAATCGTCCGCTTTTTACGATAATACACAAGAAATGCCATGGGTTCGACATAAATATCCGCCCGGTTTAATAATTTCCCCCTAATTTTCATTAATAAATCCTCTGAAACATACCACAAGAGATAACTGCTGCGCCGTGGGTTGATATTTCGGAATTAAAAACATTTTAACCGGGGTTCGATTAGATAGCGGGCACGAGCAAGAAAATGAATATCGACCTGGTAGTTATGGCAACTCACGGGAGGTCTGGTTTGGGACGATAGTTGTTAGGTAACGTCGCTGAAAGAGTGCTCCGGCATAGCGAAGTCCCTTTATTACTGGTTCACGCACGGGCGAGACAAATGGAATTAATTTTTAATTAAGTATCGACTCGCCGTGCTTTAGGCCAGCATCCCCCCATCTACCACGATCGTCTGTCCGGTGATATAGCTGGACGCTTCGGAAGCCAGGAATACCACTACACTTGCAACTTCATCAGCGCGACCAATCCTACCCATAGGTATTCTTGCGAGTCTTCTCTTCATTTGTTCTGGATCAACATGTGCTGCCGGCGGCGGATTGTTTCCAACGGGATGGCGAACAAGATCGGTACTGATACCGCCGGGTGCCACAGCATTCACTCTTACATTATGCTGTCCCAGTTCTATTGCGAGAGATCTGGTAAGCAAGGCAACGGCTGCTTTAGAGGCACAATAGCTCTCTCTTTCCGCCGCCCCAGCTAATCCATTCACCGATGACATGTTAATGATATTGCCGGTTTTTTGAGAAACCATTTGCCTGGCCACACTCTGGCAAAACAGGTAAGTACCTTTAACATTAGTATCGAACACCCTATCCCAATGTTCCTCATTAAAATCAACAAAGGGCGCAGATGTGAAGATACCGGCGTTATTCATTAGAATATCGATCTTGCCCCATTCTCTGACCACTCGGGCAATGAAATTATCGACTTGTTCTTTTTTTGTACAATCGACCTGCATGAAGAGAGAACGCCTTCCTAATTTTGTTATTTCTTCAGCCGTACCTGGCAGATCCAGATCATCTTTTTTTACCACCAGGTCACAAACCGCGACATCTGCACCGGCGGCGGCGAATGCCACAGCTGTGGCTCTGCCCATACCACTCACTCCAGCCGCACCCGTTACAATCGCAACTTTTCCTTCAAGGGGTAAGGTAGACATGCCCATCGTTCTCCTCCTACGCAACAAACCAATGATAAGAAATTCGGACCCAGAGAAATTGCGTATAACAGAAGGGATGCTATGAGAAACACCCCTTCTGTTATCTCTGTATCGGATACTATATATTACTTTAACTTTGCTTTAAGAACCGGGTCTATCCATACCTGCCGGAAAGGTTGTATATAATGATAGGTTCCGGACATGTATGAACCTTCATATTGGTGTAACCATGGCTGGTAATAGAGGAAAGTACTGGGAGAAGGCAGAGGGATTACCCACATATTCTTGAGGGCATATTGCGCCATATCTTGCAGAACTTTAATACGTGCGGTTTCATCTGCCGTGGTGAGAGCTTCGGTACGTTTGGTGTCCCAATAGGTATCTTTTACTCCGGCGATGTTGGAGTAATGACCGGTCATAAAGATATCCATGCAGTTTAGTGCAGTGGCATTACCGTATCCCCAGATCTGCATGGCGGGGAATGTCCGGGCATAAGTAAGGCTCGTGAATACCGCCGACTCACGAGGGTCAAGTTTAAGATTTACCCCAATTTTAGCCCAATCATTTTTGATCAGGGAAGCAACTTCCTCATGCTGAGAGGTTGTAGAAACATACATGATCGAGGTATCGAAACCGGTGGCATATCCGGCTTCAGATAAGAGTTGCTTAGCTTTATCAACGTTATAAGTGAATAATGCCTGAATGTCGGCGGGTTGCTTCTCAAAGGGAGTAAATACAGCCACATCGAAGGGGTTAAAGAACCGATTCAGGTAATTCGCGTGACCTCCCATGAGGTCGTTGATAATGGTTTGCCGGTTTATTGCCATAGATAGTGCCTGTCTCACTTTGATATTGTCGAACGGAACAACATCATTTTTGAGAGTAATTTCCAGAGAGTAATTAGCAAATAGCTCCCTCTTTTTCAATTCAGGATTGGATTTATCGAGGCTGGGGACGTCGGACCACGCCACGGTCCTGACATCGAGTTTATGAGTCCGCAGAGCGGCCAAGCTGGTGGACGAATCAGGAATTACCAGCGTGATAATTTTATCTATATAAGGTAATTTGTTTTGAGGGTTGAACGGATCAGTGCCCCAGTAGGTAGTATTTTTTACACAGGTAAATGAGCTACCTTTAACCCAATCCGTCAACATAAAAGCACCGGTACCATTGGCATTTTTCCAGTCTCTCAGAAGTTGGTTCTCTTTATTAGCACTGTCTCTGACGAGTTCTTTAGGCACAATGAAGATGGTGTCCACGATTCTGAACCACATTGAGGAATCGTACGTCTTCCAATCCAGAACGACGGTGTATTTATCCTGGACGGATACAACCGGTTTCACCGGCATAGCCACCAACCAACTCCCAGGTTCGGTAAACATACGCGCAATACTGGTAGCTACATCATCTGCCACCATCTCCCGGCCGTTTACGGGAGGTTTATTCTGAAAAAGTACCCCGTGCCGCACATGGAAAAGCCATTTGATGGGTGAGACTATTTCCCAACTTTCCAGTAGATTACCTTGAAATTGCCGGTCAAGGTACTGTGGGTAGGCACCTAACCCTATTTCTCCAGTCCCTGCCGGTCCTAAACGCCAGTCGGGAGCAACCAGCGGTTCATTGGTATAATCAAGTGTAATCGATTGCCAAGCTGTTTTATACGCTTGATCAAAATCCAACGGGTCGATAGACGAGAGCAATGTAAGGGTGCCGCCATATTGAGGTGCATTACTGGCTACCGCCGTGGTAGTTACAGCAGTAGTTTGAGAAACTGTCGTGCTGGTTGGAGCCGTAGTAACGGGAGTAGATGTTATCGAGGTAGTTGATTGGGTAGTCGTTGCAGGCTCTTCTTTCGTGCCGCACGCAGTCAACATCATCGTGAGAATCACCACAATCGAGATACCCGTAAAGAATATTGTTCGCCTCATGTCTCCTTTCCTCCTTTATTATTTTTATCCAAATTAAAAATAATACTTACCTTAACTATGCATCGAGAGCATACCGCATCATTTGTTGACGGCTAGTTTTTTCACCCTGGCCTTATTAATTTTCGAACCTTCATATCTACCTAAGCCACCCCTCAATCTGGGATCAATCAGATCACGTATCGCGTCACCGAACATGTTAATGCCGTAAACGGCTAAACTCAGAGCCACTCCAGGCCACAAAACCATCCATGGGGCTTGCAACATATATCTCCTACCTGATGTGCTTAGCATACCACCCCAGGTGGGTTCCGGTGGGGGAATCCCAAACCCCAGGTAACTGATAGAAGCTTCGGCAAGAATAGCTCCCGACATACGCGTGGTGAAGATAATGATGACGACGGGCATGATATTGGGCAATATATGTTTTATTAAGACTCTTGGGACACCGCTCCCAATGGCATTTGCTGCCTCAACATAGGCGTTCTCTTTAATCGCAAGTACGGCTCCTCTCATCGTCCTCGAACCGGCAATTCCGCCGGTTATACCCAGCACTAACACCACCTGCCACAACCCTTGCCCTATATAAGCCATGACGCTAAGCAAGATGATTAGTTCCGGGAAACACATCCAGGCATCAACAAATCTCTGGATAATCATATCTGTTTTCCCGCCCAGAAATCCGGATACTCCTCCGATGAATAAGGAAAGCAACACACTAATGGCCGGTGCAACCAGCCCGACTATCATCGAGGTTCTAGCCCCACCCAAAATCCGGCTGAATAAATCTCGACCGAGGTTATCGGTTCCCAAAATATATTTACTTGAAGGAGCCTGTAAAAATTCCCCAGGATGTATTTCTAAAGGTGGGTAAGGAGCAATAAAATTTGATAATATGCCAGCTAATAACATGATTAAAACAATCGCACCGCCAAAAGTGCCCATCGGCTTTTCTTTTATCAGCCGTATGAAGATATCAGCAAAAAAAGTCCGCCTTTTATACTGGTTTTTAACAGGTTCCTCAGCCACAATTTGAGTATTCAAATTACTCATTACCTCTTATTTAGTTAAACCTGATCCTCGGGTCCAGATATCCGTACAGCAAATCAATAAACAAATTATTCAACAAAACAAAGGAAGCAATGAACAGGTTAACACCGGAAAGCATAATATAGTCCCGCTGGGTCAGAGATTCGATCATTAACCGCCCCATACCGGGTAAATTGAAGATTTGTTCCATGATCACTGTACCGCCGATCAGTACCGGTATTCCCATTCCCACGACGGTAATAACGGGGATCAGAGCATTCTTTAAAGCATGGCGCATAACAACCAAACGTTCGTTTAGCCCTTTAGACCATGCTGTACGCACGTAATCCTGTCTTAATACTTCCAGCATCATAGTTCTGGTCATTCTCATACTGACCCCGGAACCGCTCAAACCCATAATCAAAGCTGGAATAATGAATTGTCTGAGATTGCCGAAGAAATCTTCCGATAATGGAATGTATTGCACCGAAGGCGTCCAATTCCACCATATCGATGGATAAACCCAAATCATAGTAGCCAGCCAAAACCCTGGGACAGAAAGAAAAATTATCGAGGTACTCCTACCCACATAATCCCATACGGTATCCTGTCGGATTGCCGAATAAATACCAATGGGAAAAGCGACCAGTTGCCCGATAACCAAAGCCAATAAACCGAGCTCGATGCTTATGGGTAAACGATGCCGGACCTCATCAATTACTTTAACCTGAGCCCACATCGATTGTCCCAAATCTCCGCGAAAGATGTTCCCCACCCAACGGAGATACTGCACATGTATTGGAACATCTAACCCGAGCATATGTCTAATTTGTTGAGCGCCTTCTTCCTTGGCTTGCTGGGAATCATAAACATGTTCGGCCACCATCATATCGATTACGTTGCCGGGAACTAAACGAATAAGAATGAAGACCACTATAGTGATAAGAAAAAGGGTTGGAATTAGTAACCCCAACCTTCTAACGATGTATGCGCCCATCTCTAATCTCCAGATAATCTACTGTATGAAATCTATATAATGTATCTGAAGAGGGTAAATCCCTCGATCATAACCCAGAGTGGCTGTTATAACAAGAAAAGATGTTAGATGACATAACCGCTGTTCGGTATACAAAAAATTAACTGGTTTGAAACTAACACAATTCCAGATATTTGTCAATGGCTTTTTAAAAATTTTTTTATTTTTTTTGCACAATAGAAAGGCCAATCTTTCAACCATATCCGAACAATTCGTGAGAATTCAAATATCATATTTTAGCCCTATTGACATCGCGAGATGTATATGATAACCTCGTTGGCATATACCACATAACCAGTGTTCTGTGAACGTATACTTCGGTTTGGTTTGATCAAGGAGCATCGATTGGTTAGAGGTATCAGAACCTTCAGTCAAGATAAGGAACTGGTCGAAATACGGCGACGAGAAATCGTCCGTTTCGCTAGCAAAATTTTTATCCGCAGCGGCTACCAATCCACCGGAATGCGTGAGATAGCCCGTTCCTTCGGCAAAAGCACCGGTAGTCTCTACCACTATGTAGGCTCCAAGGAAGACATCCTTTATCTGATTTTAGAATTCGTTATCACCGATGAGAAAGAATACCTGGCTGAAATTCGTAGAAGCATCGTCGGTTTAGACCCTACCGAAGCCCTGAAACAAGCGATTAGCATTTATACAAGAAAGTACCAGGAATATGCCGATATGCATATTTTTGTCAATCACGTTATCGTTATGCTCAGTAAAGAAGAACGGAGGATCATGCTTAACGCTTCGGAACGGGTCACGAATTTTTTCTTAGAATTAATTCAGAGCGGCATCGATCAAGGTGTGTTCCAGACAAGTAACCCTAAGATGGTCGCCTGGAATATCGTGATAATCGGCGGCGGTTGGGTTAATCGCCGATGGTTTTGGAAAAACACTTATACGCTCGATGAATATATCGAACAGCAAACAGAATCGATCATCAAAATGTTAAATATTACAAAAACTAGGTCTAAGAGCCCGTTAGCACAGACCAATTGATTTTATGACAATGTGTAAAGGAGGTAGTGATTAGAAGTAAGATAATGATATTTCGAGATAAGACAATAAAGGAGGAAAGGCAAGCAAAAATGAAAAAGGTTATTTGGATTCTGGCGACTCTCCTGATTTTATTCTCCATGCTGGTTGTTTCTTGCGGTAAATCTACCCCGACGCAGAAAACAACTACGGTGACTACCACTACAAACACCACCACCTCGGCGGGATCGACAACGATACCTGGCACGACTACCGTGCCTACTACCGCAACAACGACCGCTGCTACCACCACATCGTCCGACCAGCCAAAGTATGGGGGTTATCTGCGATATGCTTATAGCCTGGAACCTTCATCACTCGACCCCCAAACCGGTAATAGCGGCGGCGATGCTTATTATTGGAAACAGATGTATGATCATCTGGTGGCGGACGACCCGCTTCTTGTGCCGGATGCTGACAGATCTCTCGCTTCATCATGGGAATTCCCTGATCCCAAAACGATGATTTTCCATTTACGGAAAGACGTTAAATTTCAAGACGGCACCGCTTTTGATGCCGCCGCGGTAAAATTTAACATCGAACGCGTACAGGATCCAGCTACCGCATCAGCCGCGAGAGCTTCGTTCCTAGTGATCGATCAAGTAGTCGTCGTCGATACCTATACCGTGAAATTTCTATTGAAGACGCCTTGGTCTGCAGGAATGGGTTTGCTCACTGACCGGGGTGGCACTATGAACTCCCCCACCGCCGTAGCTAAGTGGGGCAAATCCTATAATTTCCACCCGGTGGGAACCGGCCCGTTTATGCTGGATTCCTACGTCTCAGGCGCCAGTGTCAACATGGTGAAAAATCCTTATTATTGGGGGAAAGACAAAGCAGGCAATCCACTACCCTACACTGATGGGTTGAGGGCCTCAATCATTACTGATGCCAATACACTAAGCGCGGCATTAGAGGTTGGGAAACTGGACTTAGCTTTTGTCCCCAACAAAGATGTCGTTAAATTCAGCACCAGCAAAAACATTAATCTCATCAAACAAGTAGGGACTGGCGTCAGCGCCCTGCTCTACTTTAACCTGGCCAAAGCCCCCATGAACGATATTAACTTGCGTAAAGCAGTCGCTTATGCCGTTGATTGGTCAGCGATTAATCAAGCTATCTTTTACGGGAACTATTCGATTGCCGACGCCGGCATGTGGCTTCCCGGTACCTGGGTTTACGATAATACGGTACCCCGACCGACGTATGATCTGGCGAAAGCCAAAGAGTTCCTCGCCAAGAGTTCGATGCCAAATGGTTTTACCATGGATTGCATCACCTGGGGGAATGACTTCACCCAGGCTACTCAAATGGCTCAGGCACAGCTTGCGGCCATTGGCATTAACATCAACGTCAAAGTGTATGATGTCGGTACTGCCACTTCGAAGTTTATGGCAACCCAGGAAGCACCTCTCTTCTTCTCCAGCTGGAGCCGGTACCCGGAACCTGACTGGATTGCCGCGAATAACTTTAAGAGTGATGCTTACTACAATCCCGGCAAACTCGTAAACAAGACGGTTGACGACCTGATCGCTCAAGGCGCTTCCGAGTATGATTTAGCCAAGCGAAAAGCAATTTACCGCCAAATCCAAGTGATAACCAGCGATGAATGCTGGGTGATACCCGGGTTATACGGTGTCACCTACTGCGGGTATTGGAAAGACAAAGTAGCCGGTGTGAACAACTTGTTTGGTTGGGACGCCAAAATGGACCTTAGATGGCTTTGGCTTAAGTAAACCTTAACTGTACCAAGATTTGAAAAGTTGGGTCACCGGAGGAGGCATAGAAAATAAGATGGGTTCATTTATCGTCCGTCGTTTGTTGCAAATGATCCCCGTTGTCTTATTGGTAACGATAGGAGTTTTTCTATTGCTCCACCTTACCGGTGACCCAATTAATCTTCTAATGGGTAACGGCGAAGCATTGGACCCCGAGCAAGTAGCATTGTTAAAACAGGAATATGGATTGGACCACCCCCTTATCAATCAATATTTTATGTGGTTGGGAAGGACGGTCACCGGAGATCTGGGAAGATCCAATAAAACCCAACGTCCGGTAATAGATGAGCTAAAAGACCGTCTGCCGGTGACTCTGGAACTGGGTTTATTCGCATGGTTATTTTCGATCATTATAGCCATTCCGGCAGGAATTGTATCGGCGGTGAAACGGGGCTCTTGGCTGGATGTTTCAGCTACGATAATTACGATCGGAGGTCTAGCTGTGCCCGGATTCTGGCTAGGCACGATGCTGATCTTATTGTTTGCCGTTCAGTTACGCTGGCTGCCCCCTTTTGGATTCGTAAGTGTCTTTTCGAATCCGATTGAAGGTATCAAGTCTCTGGCGTTACCGGTAATTTCTCTTGGCGTAAGCGCTGCCGCCTTGAATATGCGCCAGATACGCTCATCAATGCTGGAGGTCCTGGTACAGGATTATATTAGAACAGCCAGGGCAAAAGGTTTACGGGAACGAAGCGTCATCTGGGTGCATGCCTTAAAAAATGCCGGGCTACCGGTTATTACTCTAATGGGCATGCAAATCGGAAGGTTGGCCGGTGGCGCAGTCGTCATCGAAAATGTGTTTGCCATTCCCGGTATGGGACGTTTAATGGTAACTTCCATTCTGGCGTCTGATTTCCCCGTAGTGCAGGCTTGTGTATTGATCATCGCTCTGGCGGTTTTATTTTCCAATCTGATTACTGACATTATCTATGGATACCTGGATCCTCGTATCCGGCTAAGTTAAGCTATTTATCAAGGAGAACATGGTTACTGAAGAGTTGACCACAATAAAGCCCAGACATCATGAGCGCCAGTTTTGGATCAATACTAAACGTCTTTTGAAAATCCCCCTGGCGGTTTTTGGTTTTGCGATAATTCTTATTATTGTATTTTGCGCCATATTTGCACCGTTGATCTCGCCTTATAACCCTAATGCGCAATCTAAAAACTACTTGCAACCTCCTTCGGCGACCAATCTCCTCGGAACTGACCAGTTAGGCAGAGACGTGCTTAGCCGGACGATTTACGGTTCGAGGGTTGCTTTAATAGTTAGTCTAGGAGCAATAAGCATTGGGGTGGTTATTGGAGTGCCGTTGGGATTAATCGCCGGTAATTCCAGGGGATGGATCGATGAAGTAATCATGAGGATAATGGATGCCTTGTTGGCCTTCCCAAGTTTAGTCATAGCGATCGGATTGGTAGCCGTGTTGGGAAGCACACTCTTAAACGTTATCATCGCCATCGGTATTTCGAATATTCCATTTATCGCCAGGATAGTACGCGCGCAGGCTTTACAGGTTCGCGAACAGCCATACATCATGGCCAGCCATTCGATAGGGTCTTCCAGCTGGAGGGTTATCTTCCGCCATATTTTACCCAATAGTATGGCGCCGGTTATCGTTCAAAGTACACTCGGAATGGCTTACGCCATATTAACAGAAGCCGCACTCGGGTTCTTGGGACTGGGGGTACCGCCTCCCACACCGACCTGGGGAAACATGCTTCAATTTGCTTTTCCGGTACTCGATCGAGCCGCTTACCTGTCCATCGTTCCCGGTTTAGCCATATTCCTGTTAGTGTTAGCCTTCAACTTCACCGGAGACGCTCTGAGAGATGTTTTGGATCCCAGGTTACGAGGTTTGTTCCGGTAGCTAGCACTTCACGATTTCGATATTCAAGTATTCGCCGACTACTTTCATGGCGCAATAATCGCCGCACATGCTGCAGGCTTCGCTGTTGGCGTGATGTTTGTTGTGGACATTTCTGGAATACTCCGGCCTCAGGGATAAATTGATTTGAGCTTCCCAATCCAGTTTCTTACGGGCTTGGGCCATCTTTAAATCCCAATCCGCCGCACCTTTTACACCTTTGGCGATATCCGCCGCATGCCCGGCAATACGCGACGCGATAACACCAGTGCGTACATCTTCAACATCCGGCAGCCCTAAGTGTTCAGTAGGCGTCACATAACATAGGAAATCGGCGCCGGCCATAGCGGCAATAGCTCCACCGATGGCTCCGGTGATATGGTCGTATCCTGCACCGATATCGGTGACCAGCGGTCCTAGTACATAAAACGGCGCGCCTTTACAGATGACTTTCTCTAATTTTACATTAGCTTCAATCTGATTCAGGGGCACATGCCCCGGACCTTCTACCATCACCTGCACGCCCGCCTTCCGGGCACGTTCCACCAATTCTCCCAATACCATCAGTTCTTCGATCTGAGCGCGGTCGGTGGCATCTGCCAGACAACCGGGGCGCATACCGTCACCGAGGCTTAAGGTCACATCGTATTTCCGCCCGATTTCCAATAGGCGGTCATATTGTTCGTAGAGCGGGTTTTCTTTATCGTTGTGCAGCATCCAGCCGACTAAAAATGCGCCGCCGCGTGACACGACATCCGTCACTCTGCCTTGTTCCTTAAGGCGGGCGATAGAGGAACGAGTGACACCGCAATGGACGGTGACAAAATCGACACCATCCTTGGCATGTTCCTCGATCGATTTAAAAAGAGAATCAACCGTCATTTTTACAATAGCACCGTGTTCCTTGATGGCTTGAATGCTTGCCTGATAAATCGGCACAGTGCCGAAAGGAACGGTAGCAACCTTGAGCATTGCACGGCGGGTTTTAGCAATGTCGCCGCCAGTGGACAGATCCATAACAGCATCGGCTCCGCACTCGATCGCCGCCCGCAGTTTTTCCAGTTCAGTTTGTATCGAACCGTAATCAGAAGAGGTGCCGAAGTTGGCATTAACTTTGGTGCGTAACCCTTTACCGATTCCATAAGGTTTAAGGTTCACGTGGTTGATATTGGCAGGAATAACGATATTACCCTCTGCAATACCTTTACGGATAAATTCAGCATCCAGTTTTTCATTTTCCGCTACGGATTTCATCTGAGGAGTGATATTGCCTTTTAACGCCTGCTCCAGTTGTGTCATGTTTACCTCCAGAAAACAATAAAACCAGGGGATGCGGTCTTGAGCTTTTCCCTGGTTTCAAATTTTGGCCGCTTCCCTTCGCTTGAATTATCAAGGTCAGGTTCTAAGGGTCGTCCCGTGACAGGGACTCTCAGCGAAATGGCACCCCTAGCGGATCGATATTCATTTTTCAGTATGGCTACCCATTATCATACCGAAAATAGCTGAAAGGTTCAAATTCCATACTCGGACCATGTCATTCTGAGTGAAGCGAATGAATCTCAGGGATCGAGTGGGGGCACTCAAATATAAAGATTGCCTATTCGGGGCAATGAGAGTACGTTCTTCCGTCATTGCGAGGTTACGAAGTACCCCGCGGCAATCTCCGAGTTGGGAAAAGGGACGCTGGATCCTGGGTTGGGGCACGGGATAGTGTTAAGGCATTGCCAATCTTAGGCTACAACGTGGCATAGAATCAAGCGAGGGAACCTCTCCCCTTAGAAAGGGGAGATACTGAGGGAATTGTGCATGCCATTGCGAGGACAATCTCAGGTTTGGGAAGGGAAACGCTGGATCCCGTGTCACGGCACGGGATGACGTAATAAGTATTACCTTTTAGGAGTGAAAGATAACGGGAAGGGGTTATCCATGCCACCCTGAGATTCTTCGTCATCCTATGATTTTGAAGGCTTACCTAATTCCTCCAGAATAACAGAAAACCCAATTAGCACAATGTCCCGCCATCGACGGCAA
>Ga0209777_10000098_pt1 | contig 145241 bp, 136 predicted proteins | sample FrelakmetHBP12HB_FD_187147 | JGI IMG/M metagenome (GOLD analysis project Ga0209777, IMG submission 187147) | Freshwater lake sediment microbial communities from the University of Notre Dame, USA, for methane emissions studies -HBP12 HB (SPAdes)... | ecosystem: Environmental > Aquatic >... | reverse complement strand
TTGCATTTCTTGCCCCCGGGGATGATGGAGCAAGGAATGCAAGCCTTACCATTCCCTCTAATGACCCTGACACCCCGACGTTCACCCTTCCCCTCCGTGGAACAGGTCTGTTCTTCTCAGTCAGTCCGTCGAATGGAACGATCGGGACGGTCCTGGAGATCACGGGTTCCGGCTTTGGTGCCACCAAGGGAAAGGTTACGATCGCAAACGAGACCGGAACCATGGCACCGAAAGTCTTGGACTGGGTGGATGGATTAATCCACGCTTCGCTGAGCAAGAATTTGTCGACGGGGACGACTTATGATGTGACTGTGGTTCCCAAGGTTCCCAAGAAAACTCCTCCGATTGTTCAACCTGATGCCTTTGAGTTCAGGGGTCCTCAGATCGTGTGGTTGAGCGATGATCGGGGAACGGTTAATGATACGATCGTGATTCGGGGATGGCACTTCGGAAACAAGAAGGGAAAGGTCCTAATCGGGACGAAGTCCTGCAAGGTCGTAAGCTGGACGATGAACCTGACGACCAACTATGGAGAGATCGTTTTCATGGTGCCGAAAGGTCTCGCGAAAGGACCGTATGACCTCAGCGTGGTGAACAAGGTGGGCACAGGTAAAGCAGAGTCAAAGTTTACCATCGAGTGAAATGATGAGATTGTAGATTGCAGATCGCAGATTGGAGATTTTCAAGAAACCAGGAGGACCGATTAAGCACGTTGAGGTGTAGCATGTAACGTTCCTGCCGATATGTGGTTCGACGTAGGGGCGATCACGCGGGATCGCCCTTTTGTTCTATTGTGTTTCTTCCTTTGAATCAGAAACGATCTCCTTCTCTGGTACATCAATAACACCCGGAAGAAGTGCTGGCTCCTCGGCTGTCAGAACCCTGGTCGATTTATCCACCACTTCCAGAGTCTCGATCTCGTTCCCCGTCGAAGCTCCAAGATCCCTGAACTTCCTCGCCGATACAAGGACCCTAGTTTCGAAGGAGCCCACGGCTTTGTTATAGGCGTCCACAGCTCGATCAAGTCCTCTGCGGATCTCAGCAAAATGGCCGGTGAGCACCCGGAGCCGGTCGTAAAGCGCCTTGCCCAACTCGCTGATCGCCTGCGCGTGTTGGGCGACCCGCTCCTGTCCCCACCCATAAGCCACTGCTTTGAGCAAAGCGATCAGTGTGGTAGGGGTTGCAAGAATAACCTTCTGATCCACACCAAACTCGATAAGGCCAGGGTCCTGCTCAAGGGCTGCACTAAAAAAGGTCTCGCCCGGCAAGAAGAGAATGGCAAACTCAGGTGTGGGCTTGAATTGATCCCAGTAGGCCTTCGTCCCCAGCTTCAAGAGATGGCTCCGGATGTGACGGGCATGCTCCTTCAGTTTAATGACCCGCGTTTCTTCATCCCCTGCCTCCAGGGCCTCCAGATAGGCTTGCAGAGGCGCCTTCGAATCGACAACGAGGTTCTTATCATTGGGAAGTCGAATGACCATGTCCGGCCTGAGGCGACCATCCTCTGTTGTCACTGACTCCTGCTGAACGAAATCGCAGTATTCAATCATTCCAGCAATTTCGACCACCCGCTTGAGCTGGATCTCTCCCCATCTTCCGCGAACCGTGGGTGTCCGGAGGGCTTTGACCAGGTTCGCCGTCTCAAGTTGAAGCTGGACCTGGGTTGTCCCGAGACTCTTGATCTGCTCAGTCAGCGTCGCATAGGCTGTCGTTCGAGCTTTTTCAATCTCCTGGATTTTGCCGTCCACCTTCTCCAGAGATTCTTTCAACGGTTTGACAAGCTCATCAACGGCCTTCTTTCGCATCTCCAGGTCACTCTTCGCACCCTCCTGAAACTTCTCGAGGGTCGCCTTCGCCAACTCCAGGAAGGACTGATTGTTGCTCTTGAGTGCCTCTGCGGAGAGCGCCTTAAAGGCGTCCGAGAGCTTCTTCTGAGCCTCATCGAGAAGCCGTATTTTCTGCTCAGCCCCTTTCCGCTCCTCCTCCATTCTGGTCTCAATTTCAGAAATCTTCGTTTTTAGCCCTGTGTTTTCATGCTGCATTTGGGCGAACTGCTCTTCCCTGGCTTTTATCGATAATTCAAGCTCAGGGATCCTTGAGTTTCGCTCCTCGGCAGCAGACCTCTTCTCGGATTCGGATTTGGCCTCATCCCTTAAACGGCCCATTTCCGAGGTCATCTTTTCACAAAAATACTTCAGCTCCTGAAGTTGTTGATCCCGCCCCTGAAGCCGCTCCAGGAGCGTGGCCCGCTCAGATTCTGCCTGAACTCGGGCGCTCTCTCTGGCCTGCTCAATCCTGGCGCGGACAATCAGCCAGGTGCCAATGCCTCCGACGATCAAACCAGCAGCTAACAAAAGAAACGGAATAAGGCTTGTCATCGATTCGTCTCCGTTTGGAAGGATTGAACGAATTATGCACGACAATGGCAGAAAATAAAAGGATGGAAGGAGAAAAAGGGGACATTCTACTTTTCTGTCGAGGTCTGAGTTACGTTATTGGCTGAGAGATGAAAAGTAGAATGTCCCCTTTTTCAGTATTCGCGCCATGCAGGCAGGGGTAAACCCTGCCCCTACGATTCGATAAGGCCGAACAATTCGAAATGGTCTTCAATGAAGGCGTCGTTTCGGATGTCTCGATTTTTGTAGGCGACAAATCGGACAGCCGATGATTCGGCCGTTTGTTGATCCACCTCGGAATCACCCACGAAGAGGACCTCGTGCCGATGGAGGTGAAGTGATTCGAGGATCTTCTCAACCGATTCCGGGTGGGGCTTGGGATGCTTGACGTCGAGGGCCGTGACCACCATGTCAAAATAGGACGTCAGGTTAAAGCTCTCCATGACATGGGGCATCGATGTCGTCCGGTTCGTACTAATGACTCGCCGAATCCCTCTTCTGGCCAATTCGTCGAGAGTCTCGAGCAGGTGGGGCTCCATTTTTAGGAGGGGAATATATCGCTTGATATCGATCCCTTTCCATATGTCGAGAGCTTTCTTCTCCAGAGCTTCATCATTTCCGGAAATGAAACGGATGGCTTCAAAGACGGTGTGGACGTGAATGTAACTTAGTTCCTCATGTTTCAGGGGAGGTCTCCCGAGGGCTTGGCAGATGTCTTCGTACAGTCGGCCATTGGCATCGAGCGAATCGAACAAGACCCCATCACAATCATAGATAACGCATTTGATTTTCCGCTTTTCTGTTCGGTTTCTCATGTCAGAGGTTGAGCCCTCTTCTTTCTTCATTCCCGGAAGGAAGGGTTATTGATCATTGGTAATTGCTCATTGGTGTTGCCAACTGCCCGACATAGAAGAGACCTTCCCCTGCACTCCCGTTGAGATAATGGCAGACCTTCGATTCACCATTTTTACGAACGACATAAAGGCAGTCGTTTGTCTGTTCGATCTTCACGGCCTCCTCAAGGGAGAATTCAAGAAGCAGTCCTAATAGCATCCGATTTACACCCCTGTGGCCCACGATGAGAATCTCCTGGCCTTCATGTTGTCGAAGGATTTTCTCCTCGAAAGGACGGACCCGGTTTGACACGTCCGTATAATTCTCCGCTCCAGGAATATGATAGGTCAACCGGTTATCCCGGAACTGTTCCCATTCAGTCCTCACTGTCTCATCCATGTTCAGAAACGATTTCCCTTCCAGAATCCCAAAGGCGATCTCATCCATTTCGCGCTTCATTTGGATTGGAATACCGAGGTGCTGTGAGATGGGTTGAGCCGTGAGGATCGACCTCTTTAGGGTGCTTGTGTAGATAGCAGAAATGGGCCGATCTTTTAGATGTTCAAGCAACCCCCGGCTCTGAGCATATCCCTTGGGGCTCAGCTCCGGATCACTTCGCCCCTGTATTCTTCCTTCCGCATTCCAGGTCGTCTCTCCATGCCGTGCAACGTAGATCTTAATCAATGAAGGTCCTCCATTTGTACAATTCTCAGCAACTTCAAAGAAGTATAACCTTTTCGGCCTCTAATTCACCAGTCTCCCTCCCCTCGAAAATCCTGGCCTTGAGTCAGCAGGCGAAGTAGCTCATGGATGGGAATCTCCATTGACTGAGATGGAATAGTTGTTGGATAATTGCAGCGTTGAAGATCGAAAAAAGGGAAAAGGGAGAAAAGATGGGGACCGTCAAATTATGTGGCTATATTCCCGGAGCAATCGGAAGGATCGCCGAACTTCACGGCACTTACTACAGCAAGCATTGGCAATTCGGCTTGTTTTTTGAAGCGAAAGTGGCAAAGGAATTGGCCGAATTCCTGAGTCGCTTTGATGAAAGGATGGATGGTTTCTGGATCGCGACAATCGATGGGAAAATTGTCGGCGCCATTGCTATCGTTGGAAGTGAAGCCGAAAAACAAGGAGCCCGTTTGCGCTGGTTTATTGTTTCGGAGGAGTTTCAAGGCCTGGGGATTGGCAATATGTTGATGAAGGAGGCAATAGACTTTTGCCGCGGCGCCAGATTCAAGCGCATTTATCTCACCACATTTGTCGGCCTTGACCCGGCCCGCCACCTCTACGAAAAATGGGGCTTTACCCTGTGCGATGAAACGGAAGAAAATACCTGGGGAGTCACCGTTAAGGAACAGTTATTCCAGTTGATGCTTTGATAAAAAGACCCCGCAAAAGAAAAGCAGGGTGGGCATTGCCCACGAGATGGAAGTCGTAGGCGCGCTAAATTTAACCCCTCTCCAGTAATTAGAGTCTGTCCATAAAGTCTGCTATTCCGTCATGCCGGACTTTAGGAGCCTGCCCCGTACTTGATACGGGGGCATCCAGAGACCTTTGAAGAGACTGGATTCCGGCTTTCGCCGGAATGACGCCTCTTCATAAAAACCACTCAAATCTTCTCAAAGGCCTTGCTGCAGGCATGGATCGTCTTATCCAGATCCTTGTCGCTATGGGCAAGCGATATAAACCAGGCCTCGTACTGGGACGGAGGAAGATAAATTCCCTGATTCATCATTTCAATGAAGAACCTGCCAAACCTCTGGGTGTCACTGGTCTTTGCCGTCGCATAGTCTCTCACGGGCCCTTCCGTGAAAAAGAGGGTGAACACCCCGGTCGCACCATTGACGGTGTGGGGGATCCCATTTCGGCGAGCGCTCTCCGAAATTCCTTCCATCAAATAACATGTCTTACTTCCCAAATCCTTGTAGACTTTCTTTGACTTCAGGAGATCAAGCGTGGCAATGCCTGCGGTCATAGCCAGTGGATTTCCGGAGAGGGTCCCTGCCTGGTATACTCCTCCGAGGGGTGAAACCTTTTCCATAATTTCTTTCTTGCCGCCATAGGCGCCCACTGGCAGACCGCCACCGATGATTTTGCCGAGGCACGTGAGATCGACCTTGATTTTGTAGGCCTCCTGAGCGCCGCCAAAGGCTGCCCGAAAGCCGCTGATCACTTCATCGAAGAGGAGAACGATTCTTCCTTCATCGCAGATCTTCCTCAAGCCTTGGAGGAAGCCCTCTTCTGGAAGGACGACCCCCATATTCCCGGCAATAGGTTCAACGATGATGCAGGCGATCTGGCCCCGATTCTGGCTCACGAGCTTCTTCACCTGCTCCAGATTATTGTAAGCGGCTGTCAAGGTATGCTTGGCGAGATCCTCAGGGACGCCCAGGCTGTCCGGAATCCCGAAGGTCGCGGCTCCTGATCCCGCCTTAACCAGAAGGCTATCACCATGACCGTGATAACAGCCTTCGAATTTAAGGATTTTATCCCGTCCCGTGTAACCCCGGGCCACCCGAATAGCGCTCATCACCGCCTCTGTCCCGGAACTCACCATCCTTACAAGCTCCATCGAAGGAAAGGCCTTTTTCACTCTCGCAGCGAGTTCAACTTCCAGAGCTGTCGGTGCGCCGAAGCTCGTCCCCTTCGGAGCCACCTTTTTAAGAGCAGCGATGACCTTCGGATGAGCATGGCCCAGAATCATTGGCCCCCATGATCCCACATAGTCAATGTATTCGTTCCCATCCACGTCCCAGATTCTCGAGCCTTTCGCACGGTCGATGAAGGTCGGGGGAATGCCAATGGCCTTAAATGCCCTGACCGGGCTGTTTACACCTCCCGGAATCATCTGCAGTGCTTTTTGATACAGCGCGACCGATTTTTTTCTGCTCATGGGTTACCCTCCGATTTGAAATGGTAGCTGGGTGAGGAAATGATCTCCTTCAAAGTTACTATGTCCCTGACTAAAATGCAATATCAGGGTTGCGTTTACGCGCTAAATGCCTTAATATTGTTGCAGATTTGACTTTATAATCTGAGGAGGCTTAGTTATGGCAATCATCAATTTCGGTGGTACGGATGAACAGGTCATCACCCGCGAGGAGTTTCCCCTTTCGAGGGCTCATGAGGTTCTCAAGAACGAGACCGTCGCGGTTTTAGGATACGGTGTACAGGGACCCGGACAGAGTCTCAACATGCGGGACAATGGAATCCGTGTGATCGTCGGACAGCGTCCCAATACTTCTTCCTGGGAGAAAGCACTAAAAGATGGCTGGGTGCCGGGAGAAACGCTCTTCAACCTGGAAGAAGCATCTGCGAGAGGAACCGTCATTCAGTACCTGCTCTCCGATGCCGGCCAAAAGACCTTTTGGCCTAAGCTGAAGCCCTATCTCACAAAAGGAAAGACCCTCTTCTTCTCCCATGGTTTTTCAATCACGTACCGTGAGCTTACGGAAATCATCCCCCCTCGTGACATTGACGTGGTCTTGGTGGCTCCAAAAGGATCGGGCCTTTCTGTGAGGCGAAACTTTCTGGAAGGAAGCGGTATCAACAGCAGCTACGCGATCTATCAGGATTACACGGGGAAGGCGGAAGAAATGAGCCTTGCCCTGGGAATCGCCATAGGATCAGGCTACCTATTTCTCACCACCTTTGATAACGAGGTCTACAGTGATTTGACTGGAGAGAGAGGAGTTCTGATGGGGGCTATCGCAGGCATTATGGAAGCCCAGTATAACGAGCTCCGGAAACATGGCCACAGCCCGAGCGAAGCCTTCAACGAAACAGTGGAAGAGTTCACTCAGAGCCTGATCAAGCTGGCTGCTGAAAAGGGAATGGACTGGCTGTATGCCAACTGCAGCACCACCGCTCAGCGGGGGGCCCTTGACTGGAAGGGAAAATTCCGTGATGCCGTCGCCCCTCTTTTTGTCGATCTCTACCAGAGGGTTGCCGACGGGACGGAAGCCAAGATCGTCCTTGATAAAAACAGCCAGCCGGACTACCGGGAGAAGCTAAACGCCGAGCTTGCCGAGATGGCCAATACGGAGATGTGGCGGGCAGGCGCCAAGGTTCGGGACCTGCGGCCTGAAAACTGGAAGAAAGAAGCGTAAAGAAATTGTGAATTGCGGATTGCGGAATGCGGATTGAAAACGAGACAATAGGAATCGCGAATTGCGGATTCCGCAATCCAAATTTGATGGGTTCGCAAAAAGCTAAAAGAATTGTCATTGCGAGCGGAGCGAAACAATCTCACCATTTTCAACCCATTGAATTTATTTTCCGTTTGTTAGATTGCCTCGTCGTTCCACTCCTCGCAATGACAGGTCGAGAGTCTCCTTAGGAATTTATCAAAAAATTCCAATTGATGCTGTTTTGGTTTTTCAAACCACATTCCGCAATCCTAAATCCGTAATTTGATAATCGGAAAAAAGGATGCGCCCTGGTGGCCCGAGGCAGGGTGCTTTTTTCCTTTACGACAGGACGATGAAGAAGCCCTTTATCACTCTCGACAATATAACAGTTCGTCTTCAGGACAAGCTGATCCTCCAGAACAGCTTCTGGCAGATCGAATCGGACCAGCACTGGGCCATCCTCGGGCCGAACGGGTCAGGGAAATCAACGCTCGTTCGAGCCCTGTGGGGAGGGGTGCCTCTTCGCAGCGGACGTGTCCTTTACGGTTTTGGTGACACGAAGGCTTCCGCTCAGACGGTTCCTCAACGGGAGAGGATCGGATACGTCTCTTTCGAAACCCATCAGCGACTGATGGAACACGAGGAGATGCTGGAAGAGTTGAGAAACTATGCCGGGAAAACGGACGAGGTGACGACAGCCCAGGATGTCATTCTCTCAGGGATCTCCACCAATCGGGAGGTAACGCCTGAGGATGAAAAAGGGGTTCTTGAAATTGCCGATCTCCTCGGCATCCGCGATCTCCTTCAGCGGGGGATCACCCTGCTCTCCACGGGTGAGATGCGAAAGACCTTGATTGCCCGGGCGCTCATGAAATCTCCAAAGCTTTTGATCCTCGACGAACCCTTCGATGGGCTCGACGAAAGCTCCCGGGCATCCCTCTCCGAATCGATCGACCATCTTACGACCACCCCTGTCCGGGTGATCCTTGTAACCCACCGGGTAGAAGAGATTGTCCCTCATATCACCCATGTCCTTTTTGTCAAGAATGGCCACCTTTTCATGCAGGGACCAAAAGAAGAGATGCTGACCTCCGAGAAGGTGAGTAAACTCTTCGGGTCGGATCTCTCCATCGAAAAGGTGGACGGAAAATACCGGGTCGATTACGGGATCGAAAAACCGAGGAAGGTGGATCTCACCTTTTTCTACAGGGATGTCCTTCAGGATGCTCCTGAAATCCTGGTCGCAATGAAGGACACAACGGTCAAATACGAGGATTTTGTCGCCCTCGATCAGCTCAACTGGACAATGAGGCAGGGGGAGAACTGGGCCATTCTCGGGCCGAATGGCTCCGGGAAATCGACGATCCTGCGGTTGATCCTGGGCGAAAATCTCCAGGGCTATGCCAATCAGGTTACGATCTTCGGGAGGCGAAAGGGAACAGGAGAGACGCTCTGGGAAATCAAAAAACGCATCGGCGTTGTCTCGTCAGAGCTGCAGATCCAGTACCGAAAGAAAATGAGCGCCTACGACGTGATCGCATCAGGTTTTTATGATTCCATCGGGCTCTATCAGTACCCGACAAGCGAGCAGAAAATCGTCGTGGACGGATGGATCGATCTTTTGGACATCAGTCCTATTGCCAGAGAATCTTATCACCACCTCTCCTACGGACAGAAGCGGATGATTCTTCTCGCCCGGGCCATGGTCAAGCCCCCCCTTCTCCTGATCCTGGATGAGCCCTGCCACGGCCTCGACCCCCTCAACCGGAGGAGGATATTAAACATCGTCGAAATGATCGGAGAGACCAAGACCAACATCCTCTATGTGACCAACCATAAAGACGAGATCCTGAACTGCATCACCCACGTCATGCGGCTCCAGAAGGGAAAAGTGGTGAGTCAAGGGAAAAAGGAAGAGGTTTTGTCCCGCCATCAGAAGACTTGATCCGTTGCCGTAGATGAAAGTCCACTCTCCAGCCGACCCGCCTGCCAATAAGTGGGAATGTACCCCGGGTAGCGTAAATCTTCGACAAAACCCCTTGGGGGCCGGAAGTGTAACCGAGGATGAAATCCCTGAAAGTCTTGGCTGACCAATTCCCATAATATGGGTAAAAAAAAACAGGGAGTGACTCCATAAGTTTGCTTATGAGCCACTCCCATGGTTTAACGAATCATCTAACAGGTCGCTGCTAATGTGCCAATGACCATTCCGGCTATCTTCTTAGTAGACGCCGGGCAGTCCGCAGGCGATCAAATCTTTTGTCGGGAACCGGTAGAAGACTTCGAACCCCTTATCGGTGATCACACCACAGTGTTCAATCTTCACGCCGTCCTTGGCCCACCTGTCTCCAAGCCACGTAAAGCAGGCAGCCTCGACAGCAAAGGTCATATTCTTCTCGAGCCTTTCACCGGGGAAATCACCCATGAAAACACCGCTGGCCCCGGAAATGGTGGGTCCCGGATCGCCCGAGCGGAGGCCGATCACGTGGGCCGTCGTACCGTAGAAATACCGGCCCGGCTCAGGCCACTTCGGTATGCGCCCCCACAGGCCCGGGGCATCTCCTTTTTTCAGCCAGTTCTGCTGTGCGTCCACGGTGGTGATACCGGGCTTTATCGAGTCCGTCAGGGCCATCAACGCCTCGTAGGCGGTGTGGTACACTTCCTTCTGGAATTCGGTTGGCTTGTCTCCTACGCAGTACGTGCGGTAGAAGCAGGTGCGATAGCCTTGAAAGCTGACGCCGTTGATATCTAAGATGCACATGTCCCCGGGTCTCAGGATTCGATCTGTGGGCATATTCGGTACGCCATAGCCCGATCTTTCCCCGGTGCAAACCACAAAGCTGGGGCCTTCCAACTCCTCCGCTCCTAACTTGTAGAGAGCGTTTGCCGCAATTCCTGCAATCTGAAACTCGGTGATGCCCGGCCGCAAGGCCTGACATACCTCCCAATGAGCACTCTCGGCGATCGCACCGGCCATCCGCAGACAATGGATCTCATCCTCGGTCTTGACCCTAATCGCATCGACCATGCAAGTGTTACCATCGACGATCTTAATCCCTGCCCGCTTGCAGGCCTCGATCATGTTAACGCTGGCGATGTCGATACCGCAGGGCAAATCGAGGACATCATGCTTCTTCAGTAGGGCTTTGATCTCTTGGCAGGTTTTGTCGAAATAGCCGGGCATAAATTCAGGGTTATCGGGTAGACCCTGTATGAGCTGGTAAGCTTTGGAGGTCTCCAGCACCATTTTGCCTTCAAACCAGGGCATTCGGGGCCGCTCCCATTGGCCATTCAAATGATCGATAGGAACGTAGGGCAAGCCTTGGCCTTGAATCAGGAGAACAAACGTACCAAGCCTGCGCCTGGCGTACTGGTGGAACGAGTAGTAGCCGACGTAGCGGTGATAGTCGTAATCATATAAAATCATTGCGCCTAAGCCGTGCTTTTTGAGTGCAGCCTGAGCTCTCGCCACCCTCTCGTTGCGCATGCGCTCCGGATTGTAAGGGCGGTACTCGTAATCGACTGCATAGCGTCCATATTGCATATGGTTTATACCTCCTCTCCTGAGTATTATTAAGTGAGTTGTAGCAGGTCTTGATCATGCATGTCAATAACACGACTGCCAGTCGAGGTAACCGGGCCATTTGCCGGCGCCGCGTGAGTCAACCCGGATACCGATATCTCGCCGATCTGGAACCCCGATCTCTCCCGCTTGATCTCACCCTCTTGAGATTTGACAAGATCTTCGAAAAGGTGTAAATTTCTTCCTTCTATATAGCGACATTTTGATTTCGAGAATCGAGGACGTTCGACATGAAATATACTGTTGGCCGCATGGGCAGGACTTTTGTCGCGAAGCTTGATGATGAGGAAGACGTTTTGGCTTGCCTTGAATCTCTCGCTGAGAAGGAGACGATTGGAAGCGCCCTCTTCTTTGTCATTGGAAACCTCAAGAAGGGGAGCATTGTAAGTGGAGCTAAGACGGAGAATATTCCCGTCGTTCCCATCTGGCAACATTTCACGAGGAACCATGAAATCCTGGGGATCGGGACAATTTTCCGGATGGAAAACCAACCCAAGATCCACATGCACGCGACCCTGGTCCATGGAGACAATCTGTTGGCCGGATGTCTAAGAGAGAAGTCTGAGGTATTTCTGATAGCCGATATTATTGTCCTGGAACTCCTGGACGTTTCAGCCTCCCGCGCAAAAGACGAAAAATCAGGATTTGCAATCCTCAAGATTGCCTAAAAATCGCATAGCGCATAGCGTAAACCCCAAATAGATCATGGGATAGAAGCAGGGTGGATTAAGCCTGTCCTGAGCCGTCAACCCGTTTACCCTTCGACAAGCTCAGGGTGAACGGTCGAAGGGCGTAGCGAATCCACCTTTCATCTGAAAACCGAATAACCAAAAGCTAAAATAGAAAGAACATCCGCAGGCTGTCTCCGGGTTCTATTTCCACACACGTTCATCGAGTCTAAAAGGCTGTGGCTTTCCGATCCTTATCTCCACGAAATCGCTATGTCTTGGGTTAAGCAGAAGGTTGTGCTCACCTGGAATGAGCGCGGAAGGCACACGCAATATCGGCGAGGATCCTTTTTGCGCCCATTCCGTCCCGATATCCTTTGCCGAATTCGAAGGAGGAGAGACTCTCCAGTCCGAACTTAATGACTTGATCGTAACTTCGATGATCTTCAAACTCTTAGGGATCTCTACAGGGATTGCAAGGAGAGATTTGCTGAGCTTAATATCCCTCCTTGTGAAATGGACAAACAGCTCCAGGGCTGCCAGCGATAGCGTTTCACTGACGTAGACGACCGGCGTCCCAACATGATTCCAGCGGCCACCACCCAGGCGGGCCCCTTCTCCGGTAAAGGCATCCGGCAAACGCTTTTTTCGTACGAGACGCCAGGCACTGATCACGAGATGACCCCGTAATCAATACGCAGCAGCAGCTCCTCGACTTCACGGGCCCCCGCGTCTGTCTGGAGCATATCAAATGGAACGCGTCCACCAAGGCCGTGCTGGGGGCTGATGAGCCACTCAAGCCCTTCTCCCTCGTCTTCAAATACCTCCTCCGCCATCGCGACAATCCTGGCAAATCGGTAGACTCTGTCGCTCTCCACGGGGGAAAGCCTTTTTTTCGCCGGTATTTTCGCGGTCTTCCGCCTCCGGGAAACCGTGCGGGGGCTCACTCCGATAATTCGGGCAATGACTTCGTCGGGCAGGTTAAACTCCCTCTTGATATGGGATATTACTCCCAATGGCATTCCCTTCTTAATAAGGGCATCAAAGTCGATGCGGCTTTTGACCTTCTGGCCGAGTTCCTTTTCACCGCCTAAAATGGTTGTTACCGTCATCATCTTCACCGCCTCCTTGACATCTGTCCGGTATTATATTAGCCACATGGCATATTGTCAATACCGATCCAAATCGTCTCGGACGACGAAAGCACGCCAATCTTTTCGCCACATGCCATTCGATATGTTCAAATATTTCATGGCCACGTCAAAGTCGCATGAAAGGGTTTATGAAATCCCTCTAAATCTCCCTTTACAAAGGGAGACTTTCAATCTCCCCCTTTGAAAAAAAGGGGATTAAGGGGGATTTACCGATTAAAGGCATTTTCCAGTCAGACTGAGGAGGTAAGGCCAATGATAGCGTTACCCTGTCAAATTTCTTGACAAGTCTATCCTTTTTTGGTAAGGTTCTCGCATAGCAAGAGGACTGAGGTGGCTTTCCGCGAAGCGTGCACCATATCATCAGTCGGGGGATTGAGAGAACACAGATTCTTCGGGATGACCTGGAAACTGGCAAAAGCCTTCGCCCAGCTCACATAAAATGGCGAACGATCCCGTCGTCCCCTCTTCTCCTCCGCGCACCCCCGGTGGAGCCCCACGGTTAAGCCCGTGGTACCTCAGGCAATGCGCCCCTGTGGGGCGACATCCCGGCCAAAAGCTGATGCATTCATCCACGGCCAAGGCCGTGGCCTTCTACTGCCGGGGTAAGCTTCCCCAAAGCCCTCGCATTTCCTGGACTTGTGGACATCCATGCTTTTTACTCTAAAAAGTCTTTTGTTTAGGTGGTTGAGCGACACATATTAGAGGCTATATAACAATGTACACAAAACACGCACAGCTCTCTATGAAATATGCTGATAGTCAGAAGATATGGCGATACATGGACTATGCGAAGTTTGAAAGCCTCATCCATAATGAGTCGTTATTCTTCTCCAGGGCTGACAAATTCGACAACGATAAGTGGGAAGGCGTTTTCCCTGTCAAGATGATAGAGAAATTTAAACTCGATACGCCATCATTTCCATCGGATGATGGGAATACATACACAAGGCTTCAATGGCATATACAGAAAGAAGCTCGTTCACATCTCGTCAATTGCTGGCATGCAGACGATACGGAATCATTTGCGATGTGGAAGATCTATTGCGGGGATCGTCCGCGATCTATTGCCATTCAGTCTACAATAGGCCGTTTGAAGCGGAGCTTCAATGCAAACGATGAGAGAATATGGATCGGCGATGTGGAATACATAGACTTCAGAGAATGGGAACCGGACAACCGCTTCTTCAATGTCAATACTCCAAATACTCTCAAAGCGTTTTTTCTCAAATGGCACTACTTCAAATACGAGAACGAGATTCGTGCTGTGATCAACAAAGCTTACAACAAACACAGAGCAGATAAAGGGATACTCGTTAAGATCGATTTGACGGAACTCATCAATTCTATCTATGTATCTCCAGTTAGCTCACACGAAGATGAGCAGGCAATCAAAGCCATATTGGACGAACACGGTTACTCAATTCCCATATGCCGTTCTGTTCTGGGTGTAAGCTTGTATATGTAAGGGCTGGGTTTCGGGCAAGATAGTGGCCGCTAACGTGCTGATCCACCGGACGGCTTACAGCCGCCGGTGATCAGCACGTTAGGCGCCCGGATGAACGCGCAAGCAGACTTAGGAGACCCTTATGAGCGATGACTTCGTCGCTATCGATGTCGAGACAGCTAATCCGGATATGGCAAGCATTTGTCAGATAGGTGCTGTCGCCTTTTCCGATGGTCAACCGGTCTCTACCTTCCAAAGTTTGGTGGATCCCGAGGACTACTTCGACCCCTGTAATGTAGCTATCCATGGCATCACTAAAGGCATGGTCGCCGAAGCACCGACCTTCAAAGATTTAGCGCCAAGCCTAGCGTCGCTCCTCGAAGGCAAAGTTGTTGTATGCCATACCCCGTTCGACCGTCTTGCCTTTGCCCGCGCTGCCGAGAAGTACCGACTTCCAAATCTCTCATGCACTTGGCTAGATAGCGCAAAGGTCGTTCGCCGCACCTGGACCCAATTTGCTCGAAGCGGCTACGGGCTCACAATAATTACGGAAACTCTTGGCATCACATTCCAGCATCACGTCGCTGCCGAAGACGCCCGCGCTGCTGGTGAAATAGTCGTGAGGGCAATCGCAGACACTGGTATTGCTCTCGACGATTGGCTCGACCGTGTAAAACAACCGATCGGCGAACGAATCGCACGGGATGGTAATCCGGACGGGTCGCTCGCGGGCCAGGTTGCTGTTTTCACCGGTGCGCTATCCCTCCCACGCCGTGAAGCAGCAGAACTCGCCGCAAAAGCGGGATGCACAGTCGTTGAAGGAGTTAACAAGGAAACGACCCTACTCATAGTTGGTGACCAAGATATCCGTCGCCTCGCCGGGCATGAAAGAAGTTCGAAGCACCGTAAGGCCGAGCAACTTATCGCCAAAGGTCAGCCAATACGTATCCTCGGAGAAAGTGACTTCCACCGCCTGGTGGGTCCTCTCTCGGATGTAGGCTAATCGTTACAGGTCGCCTAAAGATTGGTAGACTCAGGCCCGGGGACAGGCTTGCAATATTGCAATTTGAGACGTGATGTTCACCATAATGGGAATCGCGGACTCTTAGGCTGATCCGTGCTCTGTAAGGCGGGACGATTTAGATGTTAGCGCTGCGGAGCTTGGCAAACGACTGAGACAGGAAATAAAAGTGTATGGCAGGGCTGAATCAAGGTAGAAAATATCAGCTAACAAATCACTCCTGTGAGGAACGGGATCATGTTGGCGATATTCACATCGGGCCCAGGCAATTCCCAGATGACCAATGACATCGCTTCATAAATCCTGTGACCTATCGATAGAAAAAGGAACGGTGGACACCCCCCATCACTGCGCCGAGGCTTCGGCAGGCAGGCCGCTTTGTCCACCCTACACATGTGTTTTTTGTCGTTGCGAGGAGTCGTTTGCGACGGAGCAACCTCAATCCACTTCAGGCATAATTTGGACAAGAGTGATTCGTGTTCACTTCCTGAAAAGGTCAGCATGAGATCCCGTTCTTTCGAATATGATCCGCCTCTCCTCCAACTTGTAAATGAGTAGCCAGTCCGCCTCGATGTGGCACTCCCTGCGACCCACAAAGCTGCCAACGAGTTGGTGCTCTCGATGGAGGAGATCAAGCTTCTTTCCTTTGATGAGCGTCCGAGCTACGATCTTGAATTTCTCAAGATTCTTTCCCCGCCTTCTAGCCCTCTCTATGTCCTTTTCGAATTGCCGGGTGTAGACTGGAGTACGCATCAGGTTCCCAACTTCCTGAACATATCGTCTGCGTCTTTGCAAACCACGAGGTCCCTGCCGGCATCCGTGCTTTCAAATGTTTTTTGCGTCGTGGTATTTGGGATAACCACGTCGAATGGAAGCCCTTTACGCAGCGTGACTTGCCGATAGAAAAGAATAATGGCCTGGGTGGCTGAAAGGCCCAGTTCCTCAAGCACATCCTCCGCCTCCTTCTTGAGACGTGGCTCGATTCGTGCTCTCACTGTTGTAGTCTTATTCATTTCGCACCTCCCTCAATCCAGCGGAAATTGTAGCACATATGAGCCACAAATACAACCGGAGACCAACCTATGGGGTCAGAGGAAAACCCATTCGTCTAATGCAGGCCAAAGGCGTTTGGGAGCCAGATGGAAAGAGAAGGGAAAAACATCGTCACCAGAAGGGCGATAAGCATGATGACGACAAAGGGGAAAACGGCCTTCGAAATCCTCTCGAGGGAGAGGTTTGCAATGTTGGTAATCACATAAAGGTTGACGGCAACAGGCGGCGTGATCTAGCCGATCGCAACGTTAAGGGTCATCACGACTCCAAACCAGATGGGGCCCCGTCCAAAATGTTTCAAGATAGGAACAATTATTTGACATCCTCGTCCATCAGGTAGTCTAACAGCAGCACATGTCGCACAACTCCTCTTCGGACTCGCAATCTCCGTCATAGGTCGAAGCACGGAGTTTTTCGTAAAACTCCTTTGAAAAGCCTTTCATACCATGAACCGACCTGGCATGATCCTCCATCTGTTTCACAAGATCCTCTTCATTTTGCGCGCAGACCGTGAGACTGCACTCCAGACCCAGGTCCCGGCAGTCAACCTTTTTATCCATTGGAAAATCTCCTTTCTTGTTTACGGGAAAATACAGGATGCCCTCTATATTTGCACCCCTGTTCCTTATAAAGATAACAACTCTTTCTGAGGATTCAAGGAGATATGAAGAAGGGGAAACGACGTAGGTATGGGAAAGCAAATCTGATTCGAAAAGATTCAGCGGTTTAAAAATGATTTGATAAATCCCTCCCGACCTCCCTTTTCCAAAAGGAGGAGAAAGATTTCCCCTCTTAACAAAGGAGGTTGAAGAGGGACCTGCTAAACCAAAGCTTCGGCGACGAGCTCGGTGATGTCCATCACTTTGAGGCGGCCCTTCTTTTCCTTCCTCAATCTGGCAGCGGCCTGCTGGAAGCTCGACTTGCAGGAAGGACAGGCCGACACAACAATCTCAGCGCCCAGATCGGCGGCCTCTGACGCCCGGCGGTAAGCGATGTCCCCGGAGAGATCGTTGTCGAAGGCCTTCAACCCTCCTCCACCCCCGCAGCACTTCGCCAGGCTTCGATTCTCTTTGAACTCCAGAAGCGTCAAGCCTGGAACCGCCTGCAGGATTTTTCTCGGAGGCTCATAGATGTTCATGTGCCTTCCGAGGTCACAGGGATCATGGTAGATCACTTTCTTATCGAACGGCTTCTGGAATTTCAGCTTCCCGGAAGCGATCAACTGATCCAGATACTCAACGATATGAAATACCTCCACTTTGAAATCCGAATGCTTCGGATAAAGCTCCTTGAAGGTCTTGTAACAACCCGCGCAGGTGGTGATGATCCTCCGGGGCGCGTATTTCGAAAACCTCTCCACATTCTGGTTGATGAACTCCTGAAACTTCTCTGATCCCGTAAGATAGGCCAGGTATCCACAGCAGTGTTCTTCGTTCCCCATGGTGGCGTAATCGATACCGGCTCGATCGAGAATATCCATCGTACTCGGGACAACCTGGACGTCCTGATAGCTCGTCACGCACCCAAAAAAGACGAGCGTATCGGCCGCCTTCTCCTTATAGGTCGAAGGGTAAACATCGGTCCTCTTCTCCGCGGGCTCCTGGAATGGATTGCCGTACTCCGTGATATTATCCAGGAGCGTCTTGTGCACCTCCGGAAGATAGCCGGCCTGAACGAGCTGCTTTCGTGCCGCTTCAACAATATCAGCCACCCGGACTCCCGCCGGGCAGGTGATCTTGCAGTTCATACACATCGTGCACGCATAAAACTTCTCGGCCAGTTCCTTTGAAGGTTTGATCCTCCCTGTCAGGATGTTATAGGCCAGGATCACCCTTCCCCGGGCATTCTTCGATTCGAATCCCGTCTCCTTGTAGGTGGGACATCCTGCCTTGCAAAAACCGCACATGAGACAGGCAAAGATCTCATTGTCGATCTCCTTGCCAAAACCTTTTAGCTCCGTCGGCGCCCCGATGAATTCCTTGTAAGCAGAGTGATCGAAAACGTCTTTGATCTTTCCGTCAAACCCCATCTTTCCTGGGTTGAGAATATTATCCGGGTCGAGGGACTCCTTGATCGTCTTCATGACCGCATGGCTTCGCCCGAGTTCTTTCACAATAAAGGGAGCCTTAGCGATTCCCAAACCGTGCTCGGCACTGAGAGTTCCTCTGTGTCTCAAAGCGAGATCGATAAATTCCTTTCCGATCTCTTTGAGCTCCGCCCATTCCTCCCGCTTCGTCGGGTCCATGATCACACAGGCATGGAGGTTTCCATCTCCCACGTGCCCGAACGTCGCAATCGTCAGGTTGTGCCGCTTGCCCACCTCCCGGATATCTCTGATCGTGTCAGGGATGGCTGACAAGGGAACACCGAAGTCCTCCAGCATGGGCATGTAGCGGGACCCTCTCTTGTGCATGGACAGGGCCGCCACGATCCCCTGCCTTCCCTTCCAGATGAGAACCTTCTTTGCCGGATCGTCATCCCACTGGGCTCCGATCACCCCGTATCGACGGCACACCTCGTTGATCTTCTCGATCTGTTCCTTTACCACCACCCGGTGCCCATCGATCTCCAGAAAGAGGAGACATCCCACATGATCCGGAATCCCCATCCCCATGGCCTTGTTCACCACATCGATCGAGACCCGGTCAAAGATCTCACAGGACGAGAGTCCCATCCCCGAGGTCAGGATCTCGGTCGCCGCATTCCCGGCATCTTCAATCGTCTTGAAACTCACCTGGGCAAATGCGACGTATTCCGGCGTCGGCAGGATCTTTAAGGTCGCCTCTGTCACTATCCCGAGCGTCCCCTCTGCCCCGCAGAAGAGGTGGGTGAGGTCATAGCCTGTGGAGCTTTTCGGCGCCAGCGACCCGGTCCGGATCACCTCACCGCTTGCGAGCACCACCTCCAACCCTCTCAGGTAGTCCTTCGTCGTCCCGTATTTGATCGCCCTGTTTCCACTCGCATTCGTAGAGATCATCCCCCCAATGGAACAGAGAGCTGCGCTGGCAGGGTCAGGCGGAAAGAAATGGGTTGGAGCTAAGGCGTTGTTGAGATCCTGGCAGATAACACCTGGCTCAACCACCACATAACCGTCTTTCCGATTGATCTCCTTGATGCAGTTCATTCGGGTAAGCTCCAGGGCAATCCCGCCCATGCAGGGGAGAGCCGCACCTGTGAGGCTTGTTCCTGATCCCCTGGGAACAACGGGAAATCCCTTCTCCTTTGCGAGCTTTACGATTTGAACAACATCCTCTTTTGACCGCACAAAGACGACGGCGTCCGGAATGCCCTCGTGGATGGACATATCCCGCGAGTAACAGACCCGATCGACCAGATCCGTTTTGACATTCTCCTTACCTACGATCTCCTCAAGGTTTTCGATGTAATCCATGGTGAAGAACTTCCTCCCTATTCTCTCCGCAAAGACCATTCAAGGAACGGGCGGCCGCAGAGGGCCGCCCCTACTCACACAAGAGACTGTGCACAAATAACATAATCAAGTGCATATGGTAACGACCGTCCGTGGTGAGCTTGTCGACGGAAGCTATCTGGAATTTGGTGCTTCTTATTTCGGTCCCTTCTTTTTGCCCAGGACCTTTTTTGCGATCTGGCTGAATTCCTTCTCAGTAAGGGACCTCTTCTTGTCGTGGGATTTCAACTTCACCTCGTTCAAAATGGGCATCTTGTCTTCTTCAGGGATTTCAATCCCGAGCTTCTGTGCCCAGATCGTAACGTTATCGACGCCGCTCTTCTTGCCCATGACGATTTCGGGCATGTCATGGCCGACAAATTTCGGGTTTACGGGGAAAACGATCGTCGGGTCTTTCTCATAGGCATTCTTATACCAGCTTGTCACGATCCCTGATTCAACGGAATAGGCTTTGCTGCCAACGAACGGACGGTTCGCAGGCGGTTCAATGCCTGAATATCCCATCACGAGCCGGGAAAGCTCGTTGAGCTTTTGATAGTTGATTCCCACATCGATCCCATAGAAGGTTAACAGAGCCAATACCGTCTCTTCCATGGGAGCGTTTCCGCATCGCTCACCGATTCCCCCCACGGTCGTATGGAGCACCTCCGCTCCGGCCAAAACCGCCATGATGGTATTGGCTACGCCGAGACCGAAATCGGAGTGGAAATGGATTTCCAGGGGCTTGTTCACCGCCTCTTTCACCTTTCGGGTGAAGTAGCTCGCCCCCTGGGGAGAAAGGACCCCGAAGGTATCCACGAGAGTGAATGCATCCATGTGCCCCTCTGTGGCAACCCGATTGACCAGTTTAAGCAACCAGTCCATATCGGTTCGGGTTCCATCGATCGTGAAGAAGACCGTGTACAGGCCCTGTTCTTTGGCAAAAGACGTGGCCTTGATGGAAAGGTCAATCGCTTTCTCCAGAGGCCACCTGTAAGCCTGCTCGACCAGGTGGGCGCTCGCAGGAATCTCGATGACGATGCCCTTCACACCACAGTCCACGGCCCTTTTTACATCATCCACCATGCAGCGGGTGAAGCAGAAGATGTCAGGCCCGAGGTTGCGCTTCACGATCTCTTTAATCGCTGCCTCGTCCGGTGGCGAAACAGCGGGCATTCCCGCTTCGATGCGGTGCACGCCCACCTCGGCCAGTTTTTCGGCGATCGCCACCTTGTCGTCTTTGGTGAAGATCACGCCAGCCTGCTGCTCCCCGTCACGAAGGGTGACATCGTGGATCGTCACCTTCTTGGGGGGATTAAACCCCTGCGTCACCTCTTGCAGGTAGTTCCAGGGGCTCACGAACCAGTTTTCCGTTTTCCAGGGTGTACTCATTTCAAAATCCTCCTCGTTCGTTGTAATTTTTCCGATGCACGACCACAGGCTGGAAGCCTGTGCTACGGAAGCCTATGCTACCGAAGTCTTAGTATCGCCACAAAAAAAGATTCCTCCTAACGCCGGAATAAAAAAACCCTTATGTCACACTTTCCTGTTTCCGCAATTCATTCAAAACGAACCAAAAAAATATAACATATGCCTCATCCTGCCTGCCACGGATTCACAGCCGTGTCGCGCCACTCTTTCCCATCCCGATGTCCTGCCATCAAAGCTTCATCACGCCTTTTATTGCTCATTGATCCTTGATCATTGCCCATTGACCATTGGTCATTGACTATTGGCCACTCTATCTCAGGCATGATCTTTCTTCATCTGGGCCGCAATGGGGACGAAATCATAGGAAGGATAGACCTCGTAACGAAAGGCACCCCAGGCCTTCTGTTCGATGTATCGGTTCAGGGCCCGGACTTTATCCACATCGACTCTGACGTTGATGATGAAGCCGTAGGACATGGCCACGACCCATGAGACCACTTCCGTTCCGTCTGGCGGAAAATCTCGATAGAACCCTGTCTTCTTGAGATGGGCATTGATCTCCTCGAGGGGCTTCGACTGGTCATGGTGAAGCATCACGGTAAACATCACTTTGTTCTCATTTGCCATGGCTTTGCCCTCCTTTCATTCGTTACAAATTCGTGGGTTCAATATATAAGAAAACCCCTGGGCGGCCGCGGTGAGCCGCCCCTACGAAAGACTTTCATTTGTTACCAATTCACCGGTCCCCCCTCCCCTGAATCCCCTCCCACGAGGGGCGGGGAGATTTTGGGTTCGTTTGGGAAGTCTGAGTTTTGAGAATTTATGCTTGTTTTGAATTTCGATATTATATTCATTTCTTCTTGAGGTGGCCTCCGAAGGAGGTCATCACCATGGGAAGGACCTTGTGGGCCTTGATCCCTAATCGTTCGAGGGCCCGAAGGCTTAATTCCTCCAGGGAAGCGGAGCCCATCGTCCTTTGTAGATCAGCCATGATCTCATCGATCTTCTGGATGTAGCGGATACCTTCTTTCATGGTCTTCGGAATGGCATCCCCTGTGAGAGGATCATGCCATGATGAAAAAAGGTATTTTACACCCGGCAGTCTCTGGAGCTTTCTGATCGATTTGATACACTCCTTGGGGTTGACATAGATAGGAATCATTCCCGCTGCAGGAACGACATCGCCCGAAAAAAGGGCTCCCTCCTCTTCAAAGAAGAAAGAGATGGAACCCATTGAATGTCCCGGCGTCTCCAGGACCTTAATTGTTCTCCCCCGATCCCATTCGATGACATCTCCCTCCTTCAATACTTTCTCTATGGGCACGGGGCCTGCAACGAGTTCGAAGAAGTTCGGAATGGGTCTCTCCCGATGCTGTCTTTCCACGTCTTCAATCCATCCTCTGTCAGCAGCATGAGCCCCGAACGAAGCCGGAGAGTTCCTTTTAAGTGACAGGCATCCGCCGATATGGTCGGGATGGGCATGGGTGAGGAGGACCAGGGAGACTTTCTTCAGGGATCGACCCAGTTGCTTCAAATAGTCCTCCAGCAGGGAACTTGTTCCCAAAACTCCCGCATCGATGAGACAGATTTTCTTTCCGAGGAGAATATATGAGTAGACAAACCGGTCCACGTGAATACCTTCTCCAAGAGCTAACTTAAAAGGATGTTTTATGGCATGAATCGTTTCGGTCACCTTCATGGCTGTGCCTCCGTCGGTTATAGGTTTTTTGATCATGGTGGACACGCTTCGCTTTGTCCACCCTACAGACTATTCATTTCTTTCTGGTGGGCAATGCCCACCCTACATCTGGTCGGCGGGGTCGCCGACCCTACGAAAAAGCGACTTTTTCACTGGAGATTGCTTCGGCTTCGCCTCGCAATGACAGAACCAACCTTGTCATTCCGAGTGAAACGAGGAATCTCGCTTCTCAAACAGTGTGACATCCGTTGAAGAAATTTGTCTTTTTGAAGAACAGACCGGTTTAGACATCTCTACTTGAGTCGTTCTTTAATCATCCTGTCGAGCTCTTCCACGGCCTTCTCGGCAAAACGTGGATCGTTGATATGAACCTGGAGTTCCTCGTAGCGAACCTTCGACAAATCGAGATTCTCTTTCAGGGCCTGGCAAAAAGCGCGATCCGCCTCCGGCCAGAACCATGAGCGGGATGCAGGACCTCCCTGGAGACTGATCGCCTTCGGTCCTCCGGGACTATCATAGGCCGAAAAGCCTTCAAGAGGGATCAGCACGAGCGAAGGCCCTTTCGCCCGATTGATCTTTCCTGCAAAGACACGGCCCAGCGATGCGTTCTCCTCAACATCGGCCCGCATGAGAGTGATATGAGGCGTATGCCGGTAAAAGATGCGATCCTTCCATTTTTCAGGAACCGTATCCGGTGTCCCGAAGTTGACGAGGTCAATGGCCCCCGGCATGATGACCTGAGGAATTCCCTTGGCCCCTGCTCCCTCCAGCCGCTCGGGGCCTGCCGTAAGCACTCCGCCCACCACTTCGTCTGTTACCTCTGTCGTGGAGACATCGAGGACCGCGTCGATCAATCCCTGTTTGACCAGCTCTTCGAGGGCCATGCCCCCCGTCCCGGAGGTATGAAAGACCATGACCTCGTAACCCTTCTCTTCAAGAAGGGATTTCGCATGCTCTGCGCAGGGCTGCACAACCCCGAAGACAGTAAGGGCAATCTGAGTTCTTCTCTCTTCTTTTTCCCTTTGATCCTCGCTCAACATCCCCGTCATCGCCCGCACGGCATTCGAGAAGATTTTTCTCGTCATCCCGTTCAGAGAGATATCTCCCACCGGATGAAACATCACGATGTCCTTCCATCCAACGTATCCCCGGACATCTCCCGAGGCCATCGTGGAGACCATCAACTTGGGCATCCCTACGGGAAACCGCTGCATCACTGCGCAAGCGATGGCCGTGCCATTCGATCCGCCGAGGGCCATGACGCCGTGGAACTTCCCCCCTCGAAAGAGTTCTTCGGAAAGAGTGATCGCTCCTTCGGTCATCACCTTCTGAGCAGGAAGACGCTCCAAACGGCTAACGGAGGCGAATTGCGCGTTTGCTGCCCGGGCCACTTCAGTACAGGCAATATCAGAGGTGAATTCGGACTGAAATGTCTTACAGCTCACATCCATGAGGAGGGAACGGATTCCTTCCCCCTGGAGCTTCTCCCGGACATACTGATATTCTCTCCCCTTGGTATCAAGGGTCCCAATGAGAAGCACTGTCTTCATGGACGGATTTCTACCTCATAGATACTCAGAAACTCCAAATCACAAATCCCAAATAAATCCCAAACGCCAATTCCCAATGACCAAGGAATTTCATTTGAGAATTCGAATTTTGAGCATTGAGATTTATTTGGGATTTGGTGCTTGTGATTTGGTGCTTAACGGCCCTCTGTTTTCGAAATTCGGGTTTCGAATTTAATGACGCCGGAGATTGCACACCTGTTCGGCCAGGTCTATACTCCCAGATAGCGCTCTTTGATTTCCTGGTTTTCCCACAGTTCCGTAGGGGTCGAAGAGTAGACGATCTTTCCTTTGCTCATGACATGGGCATAGTCTGCAAATCTCTTCGCGAACGAAAGGTTCTGTTCAACCAGGAAGATGGACAGCCCGCTTTCCTTGAGCCGAAGGATCGCATCACCGACTTCCCTGACAAGAACGGGCGCCAATCCCTCTGTAGGCTCATCCATAAGGAGAAAGAGGGGGTTTGAAATCAATGCCCTGGCAATGGCCAGCATCTGCTGCTCTCCGCCGCTGAGTTGGTTCCCTCGATTCTGGTCCCGCTCTCCCAGACGGGGAAAAAGACCATAGATCTTTTCGAAATCCCAGCCCCGGGCATTCGATCCACGGGCGGCAATCGCCAGGTTCTCTCGCACCGTCAAGGAGGGGAAGATTCGCCTGCCCTGAGGGACGAGTCCGATCTGACGGCGGATAATTTTGTACGAGGGCATACGTGTAATCTCTCGCTCGTTAAAAAAGATCTGGCCCCGTCGCGCCGGAGTAAATCCAACGATGGATCGAATCAGGGTTGTCTTCCCCACTCCGTTTCGTCCGAGAAGAGCGACCACAGTCTCTTTGCCTACCTCCAGACTGACTCCCTGGAGGACGTAGCTATCACCGTAATAGGTATGGATATCGACAATTTTAAGCATAACCGTCACTCCGCACCCAAATAAATCTCCTGCACGGTGGGATTATTTTTGATCTCTTCCTTCGTGCCCTCTGTCAGGAACTTTCCGTGATTGAGGACCGTTATCTTCTCAGCGAACTCAAAGGCAACATCCATATCGTGTTCAATGAGCAGAATGGTAATTTTCGGATCCAGTTTCTTGAGTAAGAGGCTTAAGCCATGGGTTTCAGCGGAGGAGAGACCCGCTGCCGGTTCGTCCAGCAGGAGGAGCCGGGGCTGCTCCGCCAGGGCCAGGGCCACTTCGATCTGCCTCTGATCCCCATGGGAAAGGTTCTTCACCAGCTCGTTTCGCTTCTCCCACAGGTTAAACTCTTTCAGAAGATCATTACATCGATCTGTCAGACGACGATAGGAGGAGAGAAGGCGAAACATGACGAATTTCGTCCTATCGAGAGCCTGGCAGGCCATGAGAATGTTTTCCGAAACGGTCAGGTTGGGGAAAAGATTAGTGACCTGATAAGTCCTGGCAATACCCAGTGCCGCCCGCCGATAGGAAGGCAGCCCGGTCACGTCCTTCTCAAAGTAAAGGATTTTTCCCGAACTTGCCGGGTAGACACCGCTGATGACGTTGAAGAGCGTCGTTTTCCCGGCCCCATTCGGCCCCATCAGCACATGTCGCTCCCCCGGCGCTATCGTTAGATTGACCCCATCAACAGCCCGGAGACCTCCAAAATCTTTCGACAGGTCCTCAAGGACCAGACACGGAACAGCACCCTTTTGTGCCATCGTTTCTACTCCTGCCCTTCTCCTGTTCGTTTCCTTGGCCTAACCCCGTTACCAGCTATTCACAAATCCGAAATTCGAATATCGAAATCCGAAACAATGACCAAAAACCATTTCATGTGCGGTGTTTCGAATTTGGAACATTTGAAATTCGGATTTGTTTCGAATTTCGTGCTTCGATATTCGAATTTTCTTATTTCCACCGCATTTTCTCTGGAAGCGCAATGTTCTTAAAACCTCTCACCGCTTCGGTAATTGATTTCTCGACGGGGATTCGCTCGGCGGTTGATCCTCCTACATACCCATCCAGCCCTTTCACTTTTGTCAGGAGATATTTCACGTCCTCGGGAGTCTCTGTGGCCCCCCCATGACACGTCACGATCACGTCAGTTTTTTTGCTCTTGACCGTATCGATGACATTCTGGATGAATTCCACCATGGAATCGACGGAAGTGACTGTTTTCGAACCGATTGAACCGCCGCTGCTGTTGCCGCTGTGAGCGATGATGTTGTCACACCCTGCCTCCAACATCTTCCGGGCCTCCTCGGGGGTTGCACAGAAGGCCTTTGTATAGAGCCCTTTTCGATGGGCAATCGCCATCATCTCCACCTCTTTCTCATGCTTCACACCGGTCTCTTCCAGAGTCCGTCGAAAGTTCCCGTCCACGAGTGCGAGGGTAGGGCAATTCAAAATCCCGGAAAAGCCCGCCGCAATGACCTCATCCAGGAAGTTCTCCATGTTCCGGGTAGGATCGGCTCCGAGAAGCCCTGCCATGACCGGTGTATTCTTCACAACAGGGATGATGTCCCTTTTCCCCAGTTCCAGGGTCACAGCATTGCCATCGGCAATGCAAAGATATCCTGCCATGGAAGAGAGACCGGCCATCCGAAATCGAGCCAGAATATGGGTCGTGATCATGTCTGCCCCACCGGCCTCTGCAAACTTGGCCGAGATCCCCGTACCGGCAAAGGCATCGAAGATGGCCTGACCTTTCTGGATCTCCGTCTTAAACCTATCTACGATCTCCTGCCTTGTAAATCTCTTGACCATGTCTGCTCCTCCGTGCAATGGCCTTGTTCCGAACACGTTGCATATTTCATTTTGCAATTTGCATTTTGCACTGGGGTCTTAACCTGCCTTTCCCGCCTCGCCCTTCCTCCGAACATTTTGCAATTTGCATTTTACAATTTTCATTTTGCACTGGGGTCTTACCCTGTCTTTCCCATCTCGGCCTTTTTCTGGCTGTCTTTGATCCAATCTTTGATAAGGTTCATGAGCCCCTGCGGAGCATAGAGAATCGTCAGGATATATATGGTTCCAAGAATGAGGAGCCAGCGCTGTGTGTAGGCGCTGATGAAGTTTTTGAGGAATACGATGATGCCCGCTCCCAGGGCTGGGCCTATCAGAGTTCCCGGCCCCCCCATGATGACCATCAGGATGATTTCGATGGATGCAGTGAGATCCATGTCATAAGGACTGATGAAGCCATTGAAATAGGCCCAGAGGACACCCGCAAATCCCGCGAAGGCCGCTGCCACCACATAGCTCAGGTACTTATGGAGCCAGGTATGATAGCCGAGAACCTTCATCCGCGATTCGCTCTCGCGCACTCCCTTGAGGCTGTGGCCGAAGGGAGATCGGACAAAAACCGCCATCAGGATAAGAGCCACCAGAAAGAAAAAGAGGATGACGTAATAATACATCAAAGGGTCTTTCAAGGAGATCGGCAAGCCGATATCCGGCCTGGGGATTCCGGAAATACCATTATCCCCTCCCGTCATGTTGACCCACCGGAAGGCAAGACCCCAGAGGCACATTCCCAGGGCCAGGGTGATCATCAGAAAACCGACTCCTGAGGCGTGGGCGACCAGGAGACCAAAGATCGTACTGATCGCCGTGGCCAGGGCAATGCCGCAGACGAAGCAGGTCAAAAAACCGATCTTATAGCGGGTCGCAAGGATAGCGACGACATAGGCTGCCGACCCAAAATACCCGGCATGGCCGAAGGAAGAGAGCCCCGTGAACCCTGAGAGAATATCCAGGCTCATGGCCACAATGGCAAAGATCATCATCTGTGTAAGGAGCGTAACCCAGTAGGAGGTGTAGAAGGGTGGCATGACCCCCAGGACAAGAAATGCGAGGACCAGACCAATCAGTTTTACCTTCGATGCGAACAGATCCCTCATGTCATACCTCTCTACTGAACCGCCATGCAGCATACTGGAATAATGGAATGATGGAAGGTTGGAATATTGGAATATTGGAATATTGGGAAAGATCAGAGACAAAAAGCTTTTGGTTTGGCTTGCACCCATTTTTCCATCATTCCAGTTTTCCATTATTCCAAATGACCTTGCAATTTTGCCCCTACTCTCTTCCGAAGAGACCTGTAGGCCTGATGGCCAGCACAATGGCCATAGGCGCGAATAGCGTGAAATAGGAGAGTTCCGGAACCAGGGCTTTCCCAAAGTTATCGACCAGGCCCACCAGGATACTTCCCACTGCCGATCCCTTCAGGCTTCCCCTTCCACCAACGATCACGACGACGAAACCCAGAGACAGAAGCTCGAGATCCAGGCCGGGATAAACTCCGAAGATCGGGCCTCCCATGACACCCCCGAAAGCTGCCAAAAAGGCCCCCAAACCAAACATGCACCCCGAGATCAAAGGAACGTTGAGCCCCACCCCTCCTGCCATTTCGTAGTCGTCCACTGCCGCCCGCAGCTTTGCTCCAACAAGCGTCTTCTCGTTGAACACCCAAAGACAAATGGCCACGACAGCGGCTACGCCAATGACGAAAAGACGATAAACCGGGAAGACAACATGAAGGATCTCTGTGGACCCTCTGACGAATACCGGGGCAGGAAGCGTATAGGGATCCCCTCCCCAGATCAGGAGGGCCAGATCACGAAACACGAGGGTAAATCCCAGGGTGAGCATCATCTGAGGACTCGCCTGCAAAGGGAATCTTCTCAGAAAGATGCGCTCCATCAAAAGACCGACCACTCCGATGGCGATGGCGCCTGCGATGGCTCCCAGAAAGAAGTTCTTCGTTCGTATGATCACAGAGAGTCCGATGTAGGCCCCCAGCATGAAATACGATCCATGGGCAATGTTCACAATCTTCATCACCCCATAGATCAGGGAAAGCCCGCTGGCAAGCAAGAAAAGAAGGGCTCCGAAAGAAAGCCCGTTCATCGTTTGGACCAGTAGAAACTCACTCAAGGTCGTTCCTCCTGTTTTCTGACAACGTGCTTGGCCTGCGCCCCTCACCCTCGCCTTCTCCCCTGATGAGGAGAGAGGCGAAGGTCGATGAGAACAAAGTATTTTTTGCAACCTGAAGGTTGCGACTACCCGATCCTATCAAAACCACCGTCAAACAGAAGCCCCAGCTTCTACGCGGCGCATGCGTCCCAAACACGTAGGGTTAGGGTTTAAGGGGTGGATAATCCCGCGAATAAACTGGTTGTTTCAAAAATTCCTCCGGTTTGAATTTCCAAAACTGGGAGACGTTGGGATACGTTTGAATCACTGTGTTCTGAAGCTCTCCACCCACTTTCTCCACCTTCCGGATATAGATGTTCTGATTGGGATTCCCATAGTCGTCTAACTTCATCGGTCCCCGAGGAACATCCTTGAGCTCTACCTTTCTCAAGGCCCCCATCAGTTTGGACCTGTTTTCCACGTCGCCGTTAATGGCTTTGATGGCCTCCACGATCCATCTCGCTCCCGTATAGGTCGCTTCAGAGTAGTAAGAGGCCGCCTTCTTGGCTTTCTCACGGAAGGCCTTCACAAATTTCTTATTCGCCGGATTGTCCAGCACCTCGCTGTAATGAAGGGGTGTGATGACTCCGATGGCCTCATCCCCCATGGAGGGAAGGGCATGTTCGTCCGTCACCGTCCCTCCGCCGATCAGAGGGAGTCTTGCCTTGAGGCCAAACTCTTGATACTGTTTATTGAACTGCATCGTCTGGCGACCTGAGAAGACCGCGAACACCGCATCGGCGTCCTTCGAAATCTGGGAGAGGTAAGGGCTGAAGTCCTGGGCGGTCAAGGGGACCCATATTTTTTGAAGGATCTTCCCTCCCGAATCCTCAAAGACCTTATGAAAACTTCCCACGCACTCCCATCCGAAGGCGAAATCATAGGCGATCACCGAGATCTTCCTGTACTTGAGAACATTGTAAGCATAATCCCCAAAAAGCTGATGGGGTTGGCAGCTCGCCCAACCTGTTCGGACAATCCATTTCGGAATCTTTCTCTGCGTCAGGTCATCCGAAGAGATGACCGGGTAGGTCATGGGGATTTCCTGCGCGTCGATGTAGGGCGCGAGGGCATAGCCCGTGGAAGCCATCATGCCTCCTGTCATGAGGTGAACCCCATCCTTCTCCACCAGCTTTCGTGTTTTTGTAAGCCCCACCGCGGGGTTGGCCTCATCATCCTCCACGAGAAGCTCGATCTTCCGTCCGTCCACCTGGTAGCCGATCTCCTCGAAGTAGAGTTGAAGGGCCGCTAACATGTCCTTGCCCTGCGCGACAAAACCTCCCGAGAGAGGGGCAATGAAACCGATCTTAATCGGCCCCTTCGCCTGTGCCTGCAATATCGAAGGCGTGAACAAAAAAAGACTCGCAGCAACGGTGAGCAAAATCGCTGTCACCAATCCTCTTCTCATAACTTTGTACCTCCTTTCTTATTGTCGTAATGGCCGAGTTATTAACCGTCTCATAATAGAACCGACAAAAAACCTCCCTCGCCCGCCTTGGCGGGAGAGGGTGTGGGTGAGGGTGGAACCCATGGGAAGCCCCTCACCTCAATCCTCTCCCGGAGGGAGAGGAAGATTCTTCTGACGTATGTCAATACTAAAATGAGACTCTTATTACATCAACTCTTTCTAAGGTTTGAGCGGCGGATATTCCCGGCTGTAAACCGGGTTTTTCAGAAAATCCTCCGGCTTATACTTCCAGAACTGAGACACGCTTGGATACGTGTGAATCACCGTGTTCTGAAGTTCCCCGCCAACCCTTTCCACTTTCCGAATATAGACGTTCTGGATCGGGTTGCCGTAGTCGTCTAACTTAAAAGGACCGCGTGGAACATCTTTGAGCTCAACCTTCTTCAACGCTTCCAGGAACTTTGGCCTGTTCTCAACATCTCCATTAATGGCTTTAATGGCCTCGATGATCCATCTCATCCCCGTGTAACAGTTTTCGGAATAATAGGAAGCCGCCTTCTTGGCCTTTTCACGGAAGGCTTTCACAAATTTCTTGTTGGCCGGGTTGTCGAGGGCTTCGCTGTAATGGAGGGCCGTAATGATTCCAAGTGCTTCATCTCCCATGGAGGGGAGAACGTGCTCATCCGTGGTCGTCCCTCCCCCGAGCAAAGGAATCTTCGCCTTCAAGCCAAAATCTTCGTACTGCTTGGTAAACTGGAGCGAAGAGCGGGCGAGGAAGACGACATAAACCGCATCCGCATCCTTCGAGATCTGTGGGAGATAGGGGCTGAAATCGGTTACGTTCAGTGGGATCCATATTTTCTGGAGAACTTTTCCTCCGGCCTCTTCAAAGGTCCTGTGGAAACCGGCGGAACATTCCCAACCGAAGGCATAGTCCAGGGCGACAACAGTCACCTTCCTGTGCTTCAGAACCTGGTAAGCATACTCTCCGAGGGCATGATTCGGTTGGCTGCTGTTCCACCCGGTCCGGACGATCCATTTCGCCCTCTGCCTCTGGGTGAGGTCGTCGGGCGCCATGAGCGGGTACGTCATGGGGATCTCTTTCGAGTCGATGTAGGGGGCGAGCGCATAACCGGTGGAAGCCATCAACCCTCCGGTCATGACGTGGACCCCATCCTTCTCGACGAGCTTTCTTGTCTTCGTAAGGCCCGTTGCCGGAACCGCTTCATCGTCCTCCGAGATGAGCTCGATCTTGCGACCGGCTGCTTGATATCCGATCTCTTCCAGGTAGAGCTGGACACCGTTTAACATGTCCTTTCCCGTTGCGGCCATGGCACCCGAAAACGGCGCAATAAAACCGATCTTGATAGGCCCCTTGGTTTGAGCCAGGGCGGGTAGTGTGTAGGAGCCGATTAAGACTACGATGACGCCAATGAACAGTGTTAGGATCAACCCTTTCTTCATCGATCTTCCTCCTTTCTCTCCATTATGAATTCGTTTAACTCATGATTCTTCCGGGGGCCGAGGATCTTATTTATAATCACTGATTCTTCTTTACGAATTCCCTGAGCGACCTGGGCATCTTACAGTCCGGAAAGATCTTTCGCGCAGAAAGAGCCACTTCAACGGCCAGCTCAGCTCCTTTCCGATAGATCGCCCTGCAGGAATTCTCCCGATCCATCTTGTGATAAAAGGGCCGGAGCATGGCGCAGCACTTTCCCCCTAACTCCTCCTGAAACCGCCCGTGTAACGTTGCCGAAAGGTGACTGATGCAATCAAACCGGACCTTGGGAGGCTCTGATCTCCCGTAGAGAATACTGAGAACGAGGACTCCTGAGGCCAGGGCTCCGCACATACACCCCGTGGGATTTCCTTCCATTCCTATTTCATCGGTTCGGATCGCACCCCCTCCTCCATGAAACCCTGAAGCCATCTTGGGAGGATTTGGTTTTACTTTAAGCTCTAATACGTCTGCGACCGCAGCGAAGACGGACTCGCTTCAGTGGTATCCCTTCTTTCGATTCTCATTGGCCAGCCGGCCTGCCCTTTTCGCAAGGGCAGAGATTCGGCTGGCCTTCAGACCATTTTCAGTCAATAGACTCTTTTTCGCCGCTCTCACCTCAGCATGTCCTCCTCGTAAGGAAAGATGGTGAAGACCTCGTGTCCCTTGTCCGTGATGACGAGGTCCGATTCCAGGCGGACCGTCTGCTGAAGCAGGGGATGTCCGGCAAAGGTTTCGACAGCAAAGTACATGTTCTGCTTGATCTCAGCAGGATATTTGAGGGAATAGGCCCTTGAAATCCACATCCCTTCGTAGAGGGTCAAGCCAATGGAATGGGCAAACTGCTGGAGGGTCACCGTCCCGTACTTATCGTCGTCATAGATGGGGAACTTCTCGGCTACGTCACGGCTGGTATTGCCCGGTTTCATCATCTCGATCGCGGCCTGGAGGGAATCGTAGCATTCTTTATAGAGGTCTTTCTCCTTCGGGGTGGGCTTCCCTTCGATCTTCCAGCAGCGTACATAGTCGACGAAATATCCGGAAGGCCCGACCGTGTTATTGTCGATGATGATCAGATCGCCCTGGCGAATGATCTTATCCGTCGGCCAGCGCCTGTAAGGACTGGTATTCCCTCCGGTAGCAACGATAATCTCGTAAACGATTTCGCATCCCTTTTCGTACATATACTCGATCATTTTCCCGGACAGTTCCCGTTCCGTCACGCCCGGTTTGGCCCATTCGTAACGGGCTTTGTACATGCAGGCATCGGCAATGGCGGCGGACTGTTTCAGAAGCTCGATCTCGTCGGGCGTCTTGACGACCCGGGCAGCGGACATGGCAGGCATTGCATTTGCAACATGGATCCCTTTCTTCTGAAAAGCTGCGAGGGAGGCCATATCCAGAGAATCGATTCCGATTTTTTCCTTTTCCACCTTATGTTCCCGAAGAACCTCGAGAACGCTATCGACCATGCGATCCACCATGTATTCCACAGCACCTTCCGACCACCTCCAGGTGATGGCGGGACGGATCCTTCCCTCCATCCAGGGGAGGTCCATCTTGGCGCAGACGAGATCGGAGCCGGCGGTTTCGAAGAGGATCGGCTCCCCGCCTCTCGGAAGGACAGCATATCGGATGAAGATGTTATACTTCCAGTTCCCCTGGAAAGAACTCGTCAGGTAGCGGACGTTGGCACCGTCATAAACGACCAGTGCCCCGAGATCGTGAATCTCCATCTGCTCCTTGGCCTTTGCCAGCCGGTCCTTTCGGAGACGGTCAAAATTCACCCTCTCTTGCCAGTCCACACCGGTCAGGGAGTACACCCTCCGCGGATCGTACTCATGTGGTTTGCCAATAAATGAAATATCCTTTACCATCGTCATCCTCCTTGTATTGAATTTGATTTTCTCGTTTCTCGCGTTCCTATCCGTTCACCTTGATCAAGGCAGTTAGAAGAGCCTGTTCCTCTTCGGCCATGTGCTTCTTCATCGCCTCGACCGCTTCCTGGATATTCCTCCTCTTCAGAGCGAGATAAATCCTCCTGTGGGCTGTGAGCGATCTCTTGGGGGATCTCGAAATCCGATAGATCTTGTCATGGCTTCTCCGGATCAGGTCTCCCAGCGTATCCCAGATGAGGATCAAGATCTCGTTCTGACCGGCCTCCGCGATCAGACGGTGGAAGCGAAGCCCGGAGGAAATGAAGGCATTCTGGTCATCGATGTTTTTTTCCATCTCCTCGATGCAGTGCCAGAGGTTTTTCAGAAAGGGTTCTGTGATCCGCTTTGCCACCAGATCCACCATCCCCACTTCGAGGATCTTTCGCACCTGCCAGAGTTTGATGAAACTATCTCGTTCCATCTGCAGCCGGGAACTGATGGAGAGATTGACCGATTCGATGTACGGAAGAAAACTCACCTCCTTGACATAGATTCCATCCCCGACCTTGATCTCGATGAGGCCCATGAAAGAGAGGATGCGGAGGGCCTCCCGCAGGGAGGGCCTGCTGATGTTAAGCTGCTCTGCCAAACTCCGTTCCGGTGGCAGCCGGTCTCCCGGCTTGTACCGGTTTCTCAGAACCAGGGATTGAATCTGTTCCACTGCATTCTCATACAGCCGGACTCGCTTGATGGGTTTTAACAGCACTCCCTTCTCCAATCCCGTTCCCTCCATCTCCAAGGGTTTAGAAGCGGTCCGGGGCTTTCTTTCAACCTTCCCGGTTCCCTCCTGTCAGGAGGTTTCCTCACCCCCCGAATCAAGGTAACCACGTTTGATCTCTCTCCGTCCCACCCGATCAAGTTGTAAAATGGGTAAGTGGTTTGACCAGTCTATTACACCCTTTTCCATGGTTTGTCAATAGGAAAAGGTGGAAAAAATCTGGCTCCACCGCCTTTCGCCATCCCCCCGGGATCTCCGCCCCAGATGAGGAAGGCAACATCCTGAAACACCAGCGCAAATCCCATGGTGATGAGGACCTGGCCGAGGTCGTTTCCCGAAACCCGGCGGAGGAAGATCCTCACCATCAAGATCCCTACCAGGGCGATCACGACCGCACCGGCGATCACCCCTAACGGATAGGAATCTTTCAATCGCATCATGGAGATGCCGATGTATCCAGCCAGAAGATAATAGGAGCCGTGGGCCAGGTTGACAATCTTCATCACGCCAAAAATAAGGGAAAGTCCGCTGGCGAAGAGAAAGAGGAGGGCACCGTAAGAAATGCCGTTGAAGGTTTGTGAAATCCAGAATTCCATCCGTATCAACAGGACGACAATGTTTGAGATCGCAACATGTCCGGATCAGGCCCCCCCTCGCTATGATCCTTCAACCGTCATCGATCAGATTATCAAATGGCCAGACCAATACTTAAAATCTTCTTCACCCCGTGTCAAGATAGAAGTTCGAATCCATTTTGCTATTTGAAAAATGGTCCTGATGGATCATTCGATCTCGGCGGGGCTTTCCGGAAAAGGAAATGGCGATCCTATGGTGCCTCCTGCCCCCGCTTGCAAGCCGCGGCTTGCGGGGGCACTTTCCGGCCAGATGAATCGAGGTTTGAGATCGCGAGGCAACGAGAGAATGATTATTTTATGCATTGACAAAAAGGACGTTTCTGGGACAGTGATTTTCTTATGGACTTTTGTATTCATAAATAATCCACCTGGGATTCTTACGTGAAAAGAAGTCGCCCCCAGATTCTTTGGGTCATCATCATCTCCCTTTTGTTTTTGCTGCTTCCAGCTTATCTCCGTTGCTCTGATCCGGCAGAAATTAATTCAATTCCCACAGATCTGAGTCTTGAGAATTCAAATCAATTAGGAATCATCGGCCCCGGTAGGCATCCTTAAGGAGGATGGATATGGATCTCACAGAAAGAACATCCTTTTTAGCCAGAGCAGGGATCTTCTCAACCCTCGCGGAAGAAGCATTAAAGCGGTTAGGGGAGCTTTTAGAACCCAAAGAATGGAAACAAGGAGAAACCGTCATCCATCAAGGAGATTTTGGAGACTCCATGTATTTTATCTGCCGGGGTGAGGCGGAGGTGTTTGTACGAAACCAGGAAGGGGCGGAGAGCGTCGTGGCCCATCTTAAGGAGGGCGATTTCTTCGGGGAGATGGCGCTCCTCACGGGTTTTCCTCGCTCGGCTTCTGTAAGGGTTCGGAAGGATGTCCTTTTGTTATCATTGTTCAAGAAGGACTTTGACGACTTTCTTAAGGATCACCCTCATCTGGCGATCCTCTTTTCCAGGCTCTTAGCTGAGAGGATCACATCGGCCAACATTCTATACGCTCAGCAGGCGGGCCGGGAAGAACAATTAAAGAGGAGCTTCTTCCGGGAGGGGGAACAGCACTTCACACGACTGATTGGAAAAACAAAGCAATTCCAGAACATAGAAAAAAAGGTTGAAGAATTGGCCAAGAACGATGAACCCGTGATGATCGTTGGCCCAGAAGGTACGGCTGCCGAAGATGTGGCAAGGCTGATTCATCTAAAAAGCCGCGATCATGATCGACCCTTCCTGATCGTTGATTTGAGCGGCGGAGATGAGTGGAGAGCTTACCGCAGCCGGATGAAATCAATGACCAAGGATAAAGAGGAAGAGAGTCAACTTTTCCAGGAGTTCCAGATCAGCAGCATTTTTGGCCATGAAAGAGGAGCGATGGCTGGATCGGAGGCGAGCAGGCTTGGATATCTCGAACTCGCCAATAGAGGGACGATCGTTCTGAAGAATGTCGATCGCCTGGCCCAGGATACCAGGGAAAGACTCCTCTTTTACCTGCAGGAGAAGAGATTTTACCGGTTAGGAGCCAGTGACAGTGTCGCGGTTGATACGAGGGTAATCGCCAGTCTCAGTAGTTCAGCCACGGAGGAAGAAAGAAAGGAATCCTTCCGCGGAAAGGTCCCTGAAATATTCTGGAAGAACAGGATTGACTTGCCGCCTCTTGCTCTCCGCCGCCGGGATATTCCGTTGATCGCTGAAGCCTTCCTGGAAAAACACGCCGGGCTGACCGGCAAAACGATCAGAGGGATTTCTCTTCCCGCCATCAATATTCTGGTCAGATACTTATGGCCGGGAAATGATCGAGAATTAGAAAGCGTCATTGAGAGGGGCGTGCTCGTATGTGATGGAGAAACCCTCCTGCCCGAGCATATTTTCCTCGGATTAACCCCTTATTCCGAAAAGGGACGCTTAAATCTTTTGCGTATCGGATCTCTGAGGCAGATCTTCTCCAACCTTAAACTGAGGACATTTCTTCAAACCATGGTCGTAGCCGTCATGATAGGGGCCGTTTCCTTGACCTTCTTAGGTGGCGACAATCCGGGGAAAAACCTCGGTATGGGGCTCATTTGGTACTACTGGTGGCCATTTCTCCTCTTGAGTTTCCTCGTACTGGGCCGGTTTTACTGTAGCATTTGCCCCATTGATGGCCTGACCAAACTCTCCCGGAAATTGGGTTCTTTGGACCGCCCCACCCCGCGTATCTTCAACCATATCGATGTTGCCATCGCAGCGGTTCTCGGTTTAGTACTTTTCTGGTCTGAGCATTTATTCCAGGTGAAAGAAGTACCCATCAGGACATCGATCCTTTTAGGTGCCATTTTGTTTTCAGCCATTGCATTCAATTTCATATTTCGATCAGAAGTCTGGTGCCGCTACATCTGCCCCATGGGCTATTTCAGCGGCGTCTGCGCCTGTTTGGCGTCCGTGGAGCTGCGCGCCAATAACACCGTCTGCAGCTCTCAGTGTAAATCCACTTTTTGCTATAAGGGGGACGGACAGCAAAGCGGCTGCCCGATGAGACTTTTTCCCGTGTCCTTGACGAGTAATCAATTTTGCAAGATGTGTGGCACCTGCACCCACCATTGCCCCTACAATTCTGTTCATCTTGATCTGCGCTGGCCGGGGGCTGAAATATGGCAAAACAAAGAGCCGAACTTGGTTACCTCCCTTTCCATTCCAGCTTTATTGGGCATCCTCTATCCGCTTTTCCTCCACGAAGGCCTCCGTTTTCACGAAGGCGCCCGGTTCTCTTTCACCACTCTTTACTTTGCCTCTGCTCTTGGAGCCATTGCCATTTTTATGGCCGCTTCCCTGACAAAGGGGTTATCGTCCTTTAGAGAGCAGGTGAGGATTTACGGATTTGCTTATCTTCCCCTGACCTTTGCCGGACATTTGGCCTTTTTACTACCTTTCCTACTGACCGGCTGGAAATGGCTAACGGCCTATTCCCTTTCAGCCGAATTCCACCATCAGATCGCTACGCCCTGGCCCCAGAGATTGATCATACTGGGTGGAGTCATGTGGAGTGGATGGTGCATAAAACGACTTTCCAGGGGAAGACCTTTAATCGTCTCCCTGGTCCATGGAATACTCGTTTTAATATTCGGATTGATCCTCGTCCTGGTGGTTGGAAGCTGATCCATATTCCAACCCTTATGTTGCCTTCTATAAGCACTTTGACACCGAGCCCGCATGCTGCGAAAAACACTCGGATATTTAGCCTTGAGAATAAACCTCCATGATAAAGTCTACCGGGAGGTACGGGGGCTAATTCCCTGATAAAAAGAAACACGGATGACAGAAGACGAAAAGAATCTCAACCTTCTCGCTATATTTCACTACATCGTCGCAGGGCTAGCGGCATTGTTCTCCTGTTTTGCCCTCATACATGTGGCGATCGGGTTGGGCATGGTCCTTGGCAGATTCGACGGGAAGAATCCGCCCCCAGACCCGTTCGGGTGGCTATTTCTAATCTTTGGGGGACTCTTCGTATTGTTCGGCTGGGCTTCGGCAATAGCTATTTTCATTGCTGGAAAGAAACTGAAGAAGAGAAATCCCGCACCTATTGCATCGTTGTAGCCGCTCTTGAGTGTACAATGATGCCCTTTGGAACAGTCCTTGGAGTATTCACGATCATCCTGCTGATGAAGGACTCCGTGAAAGCAATGTTCGCGCCTGTGACGCTGGATGTCGACCTATAAAGAAGGAAACGAAAACCTTGCAATAGAACGATTACTCGCGAGGCCGCATTATCCGTAATCGGAGGATGAGCAACGTAGGTTCTAAAACATTTTGCGATACTTCTTCAAATCTGCCACCTCTTCATGCTCCTCGAAACAGGCTGACGAGCCGTCCAAACCAATAGATGAAAGTGGTTCGAAAAGATAGACCAGGCATAGACAATGAGACTCCCGTCCCGGCACAAATCCCCCAGCCGTTTCAGAAAATCATGCCTGTCCCGATCCGTGCGGAAGATGTTCGTTCTCTCGATGCCCCGTCCCATCACATGATGCAAAGCCCCAGGAGCATCCAATCTTGGTTGCCTCGGCATATCGAAAGATTACTTCCTTCACCTTCATTTGGGAAGTTGTTTTAGAACCTACGTCCCCTTGGAATCTTCCCAGGTTGAAGAATCAGACCTCGTAGATCCAGATCTTTTTGATCAACCGGTCCTCCGGGGCGAACTCATACCGGCGCAGTTACCTGACGCCCCCTCAATCCTCCCGCGTCGAAAGGGAGGAGATTATCGGGGGCGTCGAACGGGCCAGGCTAAGGCATGGGCAGGACGAATTGCTTCTGTTGTGGGTTCAATTGCATATCGAAAGCGTTGAGGATAGCGGCGGTCGAAGCATAGTTCCCCATAAGGGCTACCAACTCCACCAATTGCTTTGGACCGAAGATCTTCAAAGCGCGGGCGAAGGTGTCCGAATCGACTTTCTTTTTCTCGAAGATCTGCTGGCCAAGCTGGATGATGACCGCTTCCGTCTCCGGCAATCCTTCCACCCCCTTACGATATTTCACAATGTCGATGACCGACTGCGGGAGACCATCCTTGAGCCCCTGTGGTTCGTGGGCGGCCCACTCAAACTGGCTATCCATCTCTCGCGCCGTAGTCAGGATCGCCAGCTCGCGGACCAACCCACTCAATCCCGATTCGTACCGAAGGTAACTGCTGAGGGAATATTGCAACTCGAGCAGTTTGGGGCTGTTAAGGTAGATCCCATAGGGCCCCCGGGCGCCGACCAGCGAGCGGCCTCCAGAGCCGAACACCTTTTCGTAGACTTTTTTCCCGTAAGCATCCAGGTCTTCCTCTTTCACCAAGGGAAGCCGGAATCCGGAATCCGGGTAGACATCCTTGGGCATATCCTCGATCGCTTGCTCCGCCGATCCTTGGGCTGCCCAGGAGACAAAAGGATTTGCGCCGCCCCAGGCGACCGCAGCCATAATCGCAATTGCCATGATGATTGGAAAATATTTCTCTCGTGCGAGCATTTTCCCCCTCCTCCCATGTTTTTCTATACTTTTCAAACAGACGTTTTCAAGGCTTACATCCGCATTTTCAATCACAACAGCAGAGCCATTGGCCATCTTCATTTCATCGAAGAGGCGCTTCAGGTCAGGTGAAGATCAACTGGAGGACAGGCTTGGATTTAGCAAGCTACGGGATCGATAACAACAAGCTAAAAAATACTCTTTTCTGCCCAGGCTGTCAAGGAGAAAATTGCTTTTGGAAATAGCCTTCCTGCCGGGGGCTCTTCGTTGGTACGCGCCAACGCGTCTCGCGCTACTCCGCCTTGTATTTCACGATGTCCAGCCCGTTCCAGCGGTCGATCAGGTAGATCAATCCGTCCTTCACGAAGACGTCGTTGGTTGCAGCGAGCTCGTACCCGGGGGCGGGGCCCGGCACAAAATGCCCGACTTCCCTGGGCTGGAACGGATTGTTCACGTCCACGATCCGGAGTCCGCCCGCGAACCAGGCCACATACACGAGGTTGTCCGGGCCGACGTATTCGTAAGGCTGGTGGGCGCCGAACCGGCGCTCTCTATCTTTTGACTTGGTGACGTAGTCAGGCTGCTCCACCCTGTAGTTCGCGATGGTCGTCAGCACCCAGCGGTCAGGCTTGGCCTTGTCCACAATGGCTATCCACATGAACGGCTGGTACTGCGGATCCATGTTGTTGTCCACGTCTTCATCTGTCAGGACAGCGATGTCCCAACCACCGATCTTGTGGTCGACGGGCAAGAACGTATGTCCTGGCGACTTGATCGTCATGGCCCAGTTCACGTGGACCAGCGGCTCCTTTTGGAAGCCCAGCAGTTTGGTGCGCGCGCTGTCCCAATTCGCCTTGGCGATGACGAACCCACCGTTCCAGTAGCCTATGTAGAAGTTGCCATCGGCACCGACGATGGGATGGTGTGTACGAAAGTCACCCGCGATTCCGGTCCAGAACGGATCGTACGCAAAGCTCTCTCCCGGGCCCTGGCCAGGAAGCCACCACCGAGCGACCTCCGTGGGGGCCTTCGGATTGTGGAGATCCAGCACCACAACGATGGCCCCGTTGTAGTCCTTCACGTCCGCGCCAAGGTATGCATATTTCAGCTTCCGATCGTACGTCATCCGGTGCACGCCTCGGCCACCATCCGACCAAACGGTGAGCAGCTCGGGTTTGGCCTTGTTCGAGATGTCGTAGATGGCGAGGCCAAGCGGCTGCGTCGGAGACGGCGAACCGGAGTTCTCGTAGTTCACCATCATGATCTGCAACTCCTCATCCACCCGAACCTTGTGGGAATGCACCCCCGAGGGGCAGAAAATCCGCGAGACAAGCTTGGGGCTCTTGGGATTGGACACATCGACGATCGAGGTGCCGCCCTTCGCCCCAGCCTCCATATGACCGATGTATGCGTAGTTCCCATGGACCTGCACGATGCCCCCACCGTCGATGTCGAGGTGTCCGACCGCCGTGACGTTCCTGGCGGAGACCGGGGGACGTTCGGCACGGATCGAAGGGACCAGCGCGAGGGAGATCAACGGGATGATGGACAAACCAATCAGCGAGCTTTGCCACAAGTGCAACATGAGAGCCTCCTTTCTGCATTACCCTATTACCTACCCGTCCCTTTTCCTGGACAGGTCGCGCTGTACCCAGCAAGCATCCCGAGGAACATGCTTCACCGCAAGTGTCGGCCTCCGACAATAGGTTTACCGGCAAACATTTTGAGGTTGGCGGCAATTCTCCAGGAATTTATTCTCGTCCGACTTTACCCCCATAAATTCAAATCTCATCCTCCGGGACGTTTCCCGATTGCCTCTCCCCTTTAATATTTTATGCCTTCTCATCTCAGCCGTCAATCGCTTATTCGGATTCCGATTGCTTTTCCCTGGGTTAGACTTATGACTTATTTTCCCCCGTCCGATTTCCTGATGTTGAATCCACGCCGTTTGACCCACCCCACGTTCACTACAAGGAGCCTACCACACCTTCCTGGGCAAGATGCGGAATCGATCCATGGATGGCTACTGGCACTACGGCCAACACGTCGCGCCAGTAACTACTGATGTCTTCATTCTCCAATTCGCAATTGGAGTGGACCAGAAGATCGCCCTCCTGGGCCGGCGGTAACAAATCCAAATATCCAAAGCCCTAAAGATCTCCCCAGTTGACAATATCCTGCCCAGGGTGTAAGTTTGTCATTAGTAATCCTTAAGAACTTGGTAAGGCTTATGGCTGGGATTTTCTCTATTGGCTCAAGTATCTTGAGCGACTTAGACCCAAAGGAGGCGACTAAGTTATTTCGTGCCCTTCTCTGGTGTGAAGCACGCCGCGTGGGCCTCTCACCCCATAAAATTGTAATCTCTTTGAAGACAACTGTCGCCGATGGAGGTATTGATGCGCGGATTGATGGTAACCCTGCCGTCGACTCTTTCCTTACAAGGGGGTTGATGTACTGCCAACTGAAAACAGGCCAATCGTTTAAGCCTTGGCAGAGGAGTGCCTTAAAGAAAGAGCTTTTTGGCAGCTCGACAGCAAAATCCAAAAAAGACCGCCTTTCGCCAGAGATCCGCGAGTGCCTAAGAAATAGGGGGCGGTACGTTCTCGTCAGCTTTGGGTACGACCTCACATCACCGCAGTATTCAGCCGCAAAGAGAAATCTTAAAGAAATAATCGGGGATTGCGGGTACCGAAATCCAGACATTGAAGTCCTAGGCCAAGGACAACTTGCAGGGCTATTTTCGTCCTTTCCTTCGTTAGCTTTAGGATTACTGGGCAAGAGTGACCTCTCCTTCCTTACAGTGGATGAATGGAAGACAAGGGCCGATATGGTTCAGGCTCTACAGCTTTCAAACGAACAGAAATGTGTAATAGACCAGATTCGAGACGGCCTCCGAGGAAAACAGTACAAACACATCCGATTGATAGGAGAGCCTGGAATAGGTAAGACCCGTTTGGCTCTTGAAGCTGTATCGGCAGAAGATTTGGCACAGGCAGTCATGTATATACCGCATGCGGAAGACTTCCAACGCAGTCATGTGTTTAACGAGCTACTCCGAAAGGGCAGCCCAGAAAACGCCATTTTAGTTATCGACGAATGTGGTGAAAGAGAACGTGCATCGATATGGAATGCTTTTCGCGAAAAGAGTGCCATTCAGTTAGTGACGATTGACCATGGACCAGAGCGGAGCAGAGATTCGGCTATGCTTGTTTTGGACCTTCCGCGTCTTGCTGATGATCAAATTAAAGCCATTCTTGCTTCATACCTTCCCAAAGGAGTCAGTTTGTCACATTGGGTCGATTGGTGTGAAGGGTCCCCTCGTGTTGCGCATGCTGTCGGCGAAAATCTCAAGCTGAACCCTGAAGACCTGTTAAAGCCCCCCGCAACCGTTCCGATTTGGGAACGATTCATTGCGGGCTATGAGAGACACGATAGCAGGAATGCCCGAATCACACTGACGGTTCTCAGGCACCTTGCCTTGTTCGAGAAGTTTGGTTTTGAAGATCCAGTGTCCGATGAGGCTAAATTCATTTGTCAACTTGCTCAACGAGTAGAGACCTCAATCACTTGGCCACAATTTCAAGAGATAGTTAACCGATTGAGGCAACGGCGAATACTCCAGGGTAAGCGAACTCTTTTCATCGTCCCCAAAGCACTTCATATCCACCTCTGGATAGATTATTGGAACGTATATGGACGAGACTTCTCCTTTGTCTGTTTTTTTGCCGAGGTGCCTGCCGACCTCCGGAATTGGTTTCTGCAATTCTTTATTTATGGACATGCAAGTCCAGTGGCGCGCGACGCAATTGCAAATATTCTTTCCTCAGCAGGGCCATTTGCTGACCGGGAATTTGCCTCCAGCAAAGCAGGCACACGGTTCATCAATTACCTCGCAGAAGCCGACCCCGCTAACACTTTAGCGGTCCTTGAGCGTACATTTAGAACATGGACCTACGAAGAACTCAAAGCTTTCAAGGATGGCCGGCAGGACATCGTATGGGCTCTCGAGAAAATCGCCGTCTGGAAAGAGCACTTCTACCGGGCAGCGAAGCTCCTGATCAAGCTCGCACTTGCAGAGAATTCAGACCACGGTAACAACTCTACGGAACTTCTTCAGAGCTTGTTTCTAATCGGAATTGGTTGGGCAGGGACGCAGTCCCCACCGGTTGAGCGATTCCCCGTGATCCAAGAGTTACTTGCGAGTCGAAATGCGCAGGAGATAACATTAGGGCTCTCTCTATGCGAGAAGTGGTTCAGCACAAGCGGAGGGATCAGGATCGTCGGAGCCGAGTATCAGGGTCTTCGTCCAGAGCTCGAGTTCTGGAGACCTTACAAATATGGAGAAGTATTTGACGCATGGCGACTCTGTTGGCGCTTTCTCCATTCCCTGTCACGCACCTGGAGGGTCGAGGAACGGCGACAAGCAAACCATGTTTTGGTCGAGGCCGGCTTGCAACTCGTTCATTATAAACATATCTCCGACGAAATCACCCAGACTTTATTCGAACTAATCGATGATCCTGCCACGGATATTCGCCAGTTCACGTATGGGGTGATAAGGGAGCTTCAATTCAGAAGCGAACGCCTATCAAAAGACATCCTTATGAAGCTTCAGGCACTGGATGCTAAACTCACGGGTGAATCGTTCTGGGGACGCTTCTCGCGCTTTGTTCTTAATACGAACTGGGACGAGGATTACAGTGTGAAGGGGGAGCAAGTAAAAGAACTGTCCGCTCCGCTACGTCGAGTACAGAAACTCGTAAAGGAGGTTGCCAAAGACCAAACGCTTTTGACCGAACACCTCTCGAAACTTGTTACTGCAGAAGGGCACCGATTAGTGGAGTTTGGTCGGCAGGTGGCTATAAAATCTCACAGTGGAAAGATGGTCACGCAGATCGCTGCCGCGCAGCTAAAAGCCGACCCAGCAAAGAATACTCAATTCATCGGAGGCTATTTCATCGGACTTCGCGATCGTAACCGTAAAGAGTGGGAGGAACGTGTCAACAGGCTGCTCAGCTCGGACGCGACCACGGACTTGGGAGTGACGATCGTGCGATGGTCAGGAACATCTGCTTCAATAGTAGTGAACTTGCTCGAAATGTATCGCAAAGGGAGGGTTAAAGCCAGCGCATTTTGCCAATTGGCGTGGAATGCCAAAAGAGAATATCTTCCACAAGAGACAGTTGAAGAAGTCCTTCGCGCGCTGATTACATCGGGAGATGACGAAGCACTTGTGGTGGCCATCGAACTAACAGGAAATTATTTTTTTGATAAGGAGCAGCCTCGGAGCTGCAATGGCGAGTTACTTTTTAGATTAGTCACGGCCCCGTATTTTTTCCGGCGAGACCGCGATGTAAGGAATGGACATCAATGGTATTCTGTGGCTAAAGGCTTCCGAACGCGGTTTCTCCACCGAGATATGGATCTCCTATGCGTGATTCTCTCACAAAGAGAGGCCTTTTCTGGTCTACGCCAACTCACCTATGCTATGCAGATCGCAGACGAGATAGCACGTGCCCATCCCGATGATGCTTGGTCATTGGTTAGTGGCATGCTTGAGTCCGACGAACAGGACGGTTGGTGGATATCAATCTGGCTCGGCGACGAGCTCGGCTTCGGCGAGGACAGACAGCACACTGGTCCCATAACAGCATTTAATCCTGAAACCGTAATGAAATGGATTATGAAGAATCCAGAAGACAGGGGATGGAAGGTTTTGAGGTGCTTACCGAAGACCCTCGACGAAAGTCGAGGCGGGAAATTGACGAAGCTTTTTATCGAGTCTTTTGGTGACGATGAAATGGGGAATTCTTTAATAGGGCATTTCTGGACGGGTGAATGGTCTGGTCCACAGAGCCAATACCTTGCGAGAAAACGAGACAAGGCAAGAGAATGGATATCGGAGATCAAGTCGGGAAAGGTTCTGGCTTGGCTCTATCGCTACATTGAGTACTTGAACCAAAGGATTCCCGAAGCCGAGTTAAGAGAAGAAAGAGAATTTTAACGAGAAACAATCTTCCTGTGCGACCCGGCACTTGTCGACTATTGCCTCCACCGTATGCTGGATGCAAGACGCCTTGGACCTCTATTTTCAATATCTGATTCTACCGACATTGAATATCCCGAATCTTATCTACTTGGGTGAAGCGTTGAAGATGACCTTGTGAGATCGGTACATTATTCGTGTCGCAATAAACCTCTCTCTCGAAAGAAAAGCGCCAACTCCTCGAAAGGAACCTCCGCAGTAGTTCCTTGAAATTGATAGATGACCTGTGTCAAATCCTCCCATGAGACCCAACCGATTATACGTGAGATCAGCCTCAAAACTTCATCTGATAAGCCACCACCGATCAGCAAATCCTGTTTTAGAACCTCCAAGTCTCCTCCCTGATAATCCGGCATCTTGTAGGAATAGAACCGGCTCTTTCCGTTCTTGAAGGTGGAGGGAGTCACAAGGATGAAGTAGAATCTATTGGGATATAGGGACCACCCGACATCGATGACCCTGGCGATCTGATTCCGGGCGTAATGATGTGTCGTCTCATGAGAAATGTCCGACATGAACTTGCATTCGAAGCATATCACCGCTTTCGGATCATGGACCTCGTGGTCATTCTCATGGAAGGTCAGAGTCACGTCAGCCATCGTGGGATCCTCTATCCGGGAATCCTTGAAACTGTCCCTGACGTATTTGACCGGGTGGGGATGTGATTGGACCCACCGGACGATCTTCGCTTTGAGGTCCTCAGCGGGAGGCAATGGAGTCTCCAAAGCCATCTTCCTGGGATGATTTAACAAGGTTTCAAGCTCACTGATGGTCTCCCGATTTTGAAACGCTTTGCTAAGAATATCCCTCCAGATATCCTTCCCGGCAGGGGTCCGGCTTATCTTGTCGATTGAAACGAAGGTGTACAGAGTGAGGATGGTCTCATCTTTGAAGTATTGGAAATCAAAGGCTTTTCCCCTGCCTGTAGCCCTGTTTACCCGATCGACCAGGGATAAGAAGTGCTCCTTATACTTGGCAGGTCTCCCCTCCATGACCACGGCAGGATCAAAATAGGACTCGATTTCATCTTCATAAAGGAGGCGTATGCTATCAGACATTACGTCCAAATTTACATTGTATAAGACTTAAAGTCAAGTACATTATTGATATCGACTTTGAGTCACTTCTAAATAGGGTCCACTTGAAATATCCTCCCTATAAAAGGGGCGGATATGACCGGCATCAAAAAGAAACTTGGAGTGAGGATATCTCAGCTAAGGTGGCATCCTGGGGACGTAGTTGACTACGTTGACTTATCGGGATGTGAGTTCATAAGATAGCTTCAAAAACCGAGGGAATTGATCATTTTCAATGCAAGGCAAAAGCTTCGATTAGCGTGTTGTCGGACTTTTCTCTTAACTCTACAAAAGGGTCAGCATCATTTACCTAACTCTGCCATGCAAAAATCCTCTAACCTGGATTCCCACGTTAGTTTTTTGACTTAACACCACGCGTTAACCGAAGAGGAGATGCAGGTGCTTTCGTCCCAGCCAAGGGATCGGGATGTCCTTCTTGTGGAGTCCCGCAGCAAGCAGCAACGGATTATGAGCCCGTTTCTGGAATTGAACCACGGAAATTCCTTGGGGTCACCCATTAAAAGGCACCCATTAATCTTGCAATTTGCCAGGATGCCTATTCCTTCGCGGGACTCGTCTCCAATTGTCGGTCCAAGTATTCTTTCACATTCCTTAGGAAGCTTCTGTATAGGGGTTCGGCTTCATCGATAAACTTCTTTATAGAAGCCCATCGGATATCAAGGTATTCATGGGCGATAATATTTCTGAACCTGACCCAGTTCGAAAGCTCATCCATTTGTTCCTTGTCAAATCCGGGAACGAGTGAAATAGAGGCCACGAGTTCCTTGTAAGTATCAGGAGCAGAGATCTTTTCTGAGACGAGGAGAATCTTGGAAATATCGATTGAAGAATTGATGATATTTTCAACCCACCTCTCCACATCCCTCCTCTTCGATCTGTCCTTATGGTAACCCTCCCACAGGAGAGAGCGGAAGTTCGAAAAATCCTGAAGCTCGCTTTCCAGAAAAGCGATGTATTTGATGAGTCTAAACTTGATCTCCCTTTCCAATTCCGGCCCTTTCTCGATAGTCGTTGATAATGAACTCGGCGAAGTCTTCTGCAATGTCGGTTGCAACTTCCAGAAAGTCGAGGTAGAGATTCCAATCTCGGATGAGCAGGGGCACGCCCTTTATTGCGCTTGCGGCGACTGTTGCCGGAACCCGGTTGAGCACCAGGAGTTCTACCTCTTTGCCTAACAGCCGTTCCAGGTCTCCCCATATTCCACTTTCCGCCGGATAAAAGACCTCTCCCTCGACTTCAACAGGATGCCTTTCCCCGGGGAAAAAATAGACCGCGATGTCCACATCAGACCGCCTGGTTGCAGTTCCCTTTGCCTGGGATCCATAGAGAAACCCAAAGGCCACTTCTTGCTTGGTGGCAAGGTATTCTTTCACTCGTTCCAAATCAATGTCTTGAATTCTCATTTTATCAATAGGGGTTTTATGCGGCGCTGCTTCCATTGCTCACTGTCCCACTCATCTGCCCACTTCGTATAAAATCTACTTTAATCCGTCTGATTTTTTCTGTCAAACGCTTTTTTTCTAAGGCGATGCCTCTTTCCTCGCATGCTCTATACTTCTCCTGACCTGGAACAGGGGATGGACCGGATCTGTCCCATTCCCCGCGACATTGAGGTAGTCCTCGATTGCGACGAGGGTCCCGGAGTTAAGGGGGATGCGCCAGAACTTCTGCCCCTTGCCGATCACGTCAATGACGGCCTGGTTCCGGTAGGTCTTGAGATCCCCGGCCTCAAGCCCGTTGGTATCTCAGAGTCGCTTTTTGGAAAAGGCACGGCCGGAGGGAGTCTTGAGATATCTTTCAAAATCGAGGGCTTTCTGCCGATCGCTGAAGGCAATTGCAGTTTTTATGCGCCAGGGTCTGTATTTTAAGGTGTGATGAGATTCTCCGGAGTTGTGCGATTTCAGGCGCGAGTCAAGGTCTTCCGTAAAACCGGTGTAGAACCTATCCCGGTCGGTCTCGGACTGAAGGATGTAAGCGTAATAGAATTTCATGGGCCGTCCGCCTTCGCGCGGCAGCTACGGGGGGACAAACTTCGCTTCTCCCCAAATACGGAGACAAATTCCAATGGCGTGCCGAGACGTAGCTTCATCCGCCTTCGCCTAAAGGCTACGGCGCGACAAATTAAATACCAAATAACAGTCACTGCCCGCCTTCGCCAAGGGGCTTCGGCGCGGCATACTTCGCTTCGACCGAAATTTCGAAGCGAAGTATGGAGGCGGCGGGAATCGAACCCGCGTCCGAGAACCTTCCGACAAAACATCTACATACTTAGCCTGCATTTTAAATTCGCCTCTCAGACCTCCCACAGGCAGGATGCCCAAGAGACTATCCTATTTGGTTTCGCCTCTCCCCTATAGGCATCAGAGAGGGACTATCCTGTTTTTGTGACATCCTTATCCCGCCCTACAGGAAAGGACAGGGAGGACGCCTAGCTGCCCTTAGGCAGCCAGGGCATAATCGTAGTTGTTTGCGATTATGTTTAATCCCATTTGTTTAACGAGCCAATGGGACCTCGGTATGCAGCCCTGTCGTCAACGATCCCCGTCGAACCCTTTTCGCCCCCTTTCCATCTCCCGTTCCATGGTTTTCTTTTTAAGAGTCTCACGCTTGTCAAAGAGCTTCTTGCCCTTTGCCAGGCCAAGATCCACCTTGACCTTACCGTTCACAAAGTAAAGCTTGAGGGGAATCAAGGTATACCCTCTCTGCTCGACCTTGCCGATGAGGCGCCTGATCTCCCTCTTGTGAAGGAGAAGCTTTCTCGTCCTCAATGGGTCATGATTCATGCGATTGGCCTGGGGATAAGCGCTGATATGGGCATCGACAAGGAAAACCTCGCCCCTTTTGATATCCCCATAGCTATCGCCCAGGTTGACCCTTCCCTCCCGCAGAGACTTCACCTCCGACCCAAGAAGGGAAATCCCGGCCTTGTACGTTTCCTCAATGAAATAGTTAAAGAAAGCTTTTTTGTTCTGACAGATCAGCTTTTCGCCCATTTCCTCAAAAACCGCAGAGCGCATAGCGTATAAGAACGCTGTAAACTAATGCTCTTTATTATAACATCTACCCATTATTTTAGCGAAAAAGGGGATTTAAATCAACGAGGAAGTTTTTGCGCGGGCTGATCCCGCCCGTGGCGGCGCTGGTGAGATTGCCACGTCTCTTCGCTCCTCGCGATGACTATTTTACAAGGTCGTCCGCTATATCATTAGATAATCAGGATGTGGGTGGTGCAGGCGGCGTGCTGGACCCCCTGGACGCCGCCTCCGGTTACCTGGGACAATGCCGTTTTAGCGCCTTCGACTTGATACCCTGTGCACTCTCCCCGGAGCTGTCTGACATTTTCAACAATTTGAACTGCTCCGGAGGCTCCCATCGGATGCCCGTAAGAGAGCATTCCTCCACGGGGGCTGAATACGACCTTTCCGCCGTGTGTTGTCTCTCCTTTTCGCAGCATTGCTATGCCTTCACCTCTCTTACAAAACCCCATGGCCTCGTAATACAGGGGCTCGCAGACCGTAAAGGCATCATGGCACTCCACCATATCAATGTCGTCCGGCCCAATGCCTGATTCTTCGTAGGCTTTGTTTGCTCCCAAAGTCACAACATCATCAGCCGTCTCGTCCTTTGGCCCGACGCTAAACGGGCCGGAGACAACCGCCGAAGCCGCTATTCGCACCGGTTTTGATAAGCCCAATCTTTTAACAACTTCCCATGAGGCAACGATGACCGCTCCCGCGCCATCTGTCATCGCGCAGCATTGCTCCAGGGTAAAAGGAGTTGCGATCATTCTCGATTGAAGGACCTCTTCAACCGTAATCTTCCCTTTTCTCCAGGCATAGGAATTATTCGTTGCATGCCCGCGATTCTTTACTGTTACCAGCGCCAGGTCTTCAACCGTCGCTCCTGTTTCGTAGAGGTAGCGTTGTGCCCTGAGGGCATATTTCGCGGCCATGACAGCACCGAAAAAAGCCTCTATATCCCCCTGTCCAGGCTCCGGAGCAGAACCCGGTTCACGATGCAAGGATGCATTTTCGGCTCCCACACCGATGGAGATCTCATCGATTCCCGTCGCCACCCTGATATAGGCGGAGTGAACGGCCATAGCCCCTGACGAACAAGCGCTTTCGACGTTGATGATAGGCAGCTTACCACACATGCCTAAATCTCTGAAGATCCTCTGCCCCGTTGTAATCCCGTTGGTTCCATTTCCTACGAATGCGCTTTGAATGTCCCGCCATGAAATGCCAGCATCCTTTATGGCCGCCCTGACGGTCTTCTGGCCTAAGATATGATAATCGTCTTTAAGCATTCCAAATACGGTCTGCCCGACGCCTATCACGTAGACATTTCGCAAATGATTCATCGCCCCATCTCTCCTCTTTCTTACGAAGGATTCGAGGGCGGGCGCAAGACCCGCCCCTACAGCCCACCCTACTTCTTTTCCTATTTGGTCGCCCTGCCTTCCGGGCAGACACATGGGTCTGCCCCTACAAAAGAACGCGCCTTGTTGACACTGATTACTGAGACTAACACTTATTTTCGTCAAATGGTGAATTCGCGGGCGGGCGCAAGACCCGCCCCTACAGCCCACCCTGCTTCTGTCTTTCCTGGGTTAGGGATAAGGTTGGGAAGCCTGTTTAGGCTAAGGCCCAGTGTAGTGGCAAAAGGTTAAAACCCCATTGACCTGACCCCTCAACCAAACCGGCATCCTTACCCTGGCCTTAACCAAAGGGTTTCCAATTCCTACGTCACTTTCTTGAACTTATAGCTGATGATCGGCTCACCCTTTCCATTGTTCCTGACAGGCCCTGTCGTCAGTTCAACCTCGTCGTCACACCGGAAGCTACCAGTCTTCCCTTCGAGCTGGGCAAAGATTCTAACCCCTTCCGGAAGGTCCACGTAACCTACGATCAGAGGCGTGTATCCCCTCATGGAGGGCTGTCCGATGTAAACATCCGTTGCGCTGTAGATTTTACCCCTTCGGCTCAACGGGATGACTTCCATCTCTTCACACCAGCAGTCCGGGTTTGGGCAGGGCGTGAATTTTGGGAACCAGATCGTGCCGCATTTTTTACATTTGTAACCCTTGAGATGGGGAGGTCCATTTTGAGGTATCTCTAACAAATCGGGGTGAAAAAAGGTGATATCCTCCTCCCTCTGCTCCTTGGTCTTGTCCACCGTTCCATTCCTCCTTGCTCTGGCATTTGAAGGGAAGCTCTATTTGGCAGGCCAGATGGGCCTGGCCAGAGCAAGCTCAGGTGGAAAAATCGTACGAGCAACACCGTCTTGCCATTGGGCAAGTAAGACATCCTGGTATTTCTTGGCGATACGTCCTTTTTCATCGAAAGCAATGCCTTGCTTCGGTAATTGCCTCGTTGAGGGCACATCATGGATATCCAACTTATGGGCTGCCTCCCAGATGGCTTCGCGATTTCTGGAACCAGCTCGCTCCAATATCTCTGCCATGATAGGAATCATGCTCCACGCGTGGGTAAGTTCCTGCCCCATAAAAGCCTCGTCAGAATATTCCTTGCGACACTGGTCCAGACTCCGTTTAACCCAATCCGGCGGGGTGAATTTATGAGGGAAGGAGTTTGTCATGGTGAGAAAACCCTCGAGAAATGGACCACCCACTTGCCGGAAGGAGGGGTCCGCGTGAGCGCCGGTAGAACCGATGAATGGTGTATTAATCCCCAACTCCCGCTTCTTCATCAGAAGCAACTGAGCTTCCTGGATGCCTGAGGGGGCGAAAATGACGATATCAGGATTCGCCCCTTTTATCTTCTGCATAATCGGTGTGGCGTCGATCAGGGTTCCCATCGTCCAGACCTCGTCACCTAAGACCTTGATCCCCATATTCGCAAAAATCTTTTTCACGGCCTCACAGTGAGCTCGCGAGGCGGCCTGGTTGTCAGAAATGAGCATGGCTGTCTTGGGCGGATTCCCCAGAGACTTGGCTAAGTCGATTGCCCTCGTTATCCCTAAGTTTCCGAAGACAGAGCTCGGCGGGCTCACGTAGAAGCCCCACTTGAAACCGCGCTCGTGAAGCGCATCTGTGAAACTGATGCTAAATTGGGGGATCCCGAGCCGCTCGGTGACCTCGGTGGCTGCCAGCGTGAAAGAACTTGCCCAGCACCCCACAGCCATGAGAATATCCCGGTCTCTACAGACGCGGTCCATCGCACTTGCCGCGCCCTCCACCGTGCTTCCACTGTCCGCAACGACGGGCACCAGTTTTGCGCCCCCCAGGGATTTTATGCCTCCGTTATCATTGACCCACCCCATGGACGCCTTGATGCCCTGAACCATCAGGTTTCCGTTACGGGATAGAGCTCCTGACAGGGGATAAACCACCGCCACCTTAATGTCGGGCACATCCGCTGCCATGGCTGGCTGAGGCGTGTATAAAGAGCCACCTGACACAATCTCAATCATCAATATCATCAGTACCCATGTAACCCATCTGCCTACTTTTCCCTTCATGGCTCGACTCCTTTCTCATCCTGACCTTTTTGAATGTCCCTTAAATAATCCCTTCTCCAGTTCTCCTATAAGAAGAATCACCTCCCTCCTTTAGAAAATAACTTACCTACCTTAGCTTAAAGTCCGTTTTTGCAAGGTCAAAACAGTCCCTGCTCTCTTGCTCCTCCCTCAATTTGTACTTTTGCACCCGGAGGGTCGGTGTCCTTGGAAATTCCGTCCGAAATTCGATGAACCGGGGAACTTTAAAATAGGCCAATCTGTCCTTACACCATTTGATGAGATCAAGAGGATCCAGGGTTTCGTTTGGTCTGAGGATGACATAGGCCTTGACTTCGTCATCCTGAAACTCCGAAGGAACCCCTATGACCGCTGATTCCAGCACCTTCGGGTGGGCATGGATCACATTTTCCACCTCAATGGAAGAGACATTCTCCCCCCTTCTGCGGATCACATCCTTCTTTCGATCGGCAAAAAAGAAATACCTATCCTCATCCATCCAGGCCCGGTCTCCTGTATGCAACCAGCCGTCCCGGATGACCTGGCTTGTCAGCTCGGGGTCCTTGTAATACCCTTTCATAACGGCCGGGTTCTTGATGACGATCTCTCCAACGGTCCCTCTCGGGACCTCCTGATCGTTCTCATCCACGACCCTCATCTCGTTTACAAACCCGAAGCCTGGAATCTGCTTCGGCAGCCCCATGCTGTTTCCCTTGCGAAGACCGTACAGAGGTTGGATGATGCAGAGGCCACATTCGGTTAGCCCATACCCACTGACGAAGGTTATACCGAATCGTTGCTCCATATACTCCTGAAATTTCTTCTCCAGGGCAGGGCTTCCATAGGCAGCCCTGATGTGATGATCCCGGTCCCTTTCCGATTCCGGCTGTTTGCTCAAGATCGTCAACATCGCACCGATGTAGTTAAAGACCGTTGCCCTGTAATGCCTTATTTCATCCCAGAATTTGGTGGCGCTAAACCTCTCCATCAAGACCAGACTCGCTCCCGCCGTGAGGGCTCCCATCGTAGAATATCCCTGGGCGTTAGCGTGAAAAAGAGGCAGACAGGTGTAGAGCCGGTCCTCGGGCTTGACATCCATTGGGTGGCTATATCCATAGCCATTGATGATCCAGTATCGGTGAGTCATCATGACGCCTTTGGACGGACCGGTTGTGCCAGAGGTATACATGATTTCGCAGAGATCCTGCTCACCGACATCCATCGGCCGAAGATCTGTCGGGGCGTTCCCGAGAGCCTCTTCAAATGAGATATCGTTCTTATTCTCTTTATCTTTTCCCAGCAGGAGAAAGCTCTTTAGCGAAGGTGTCTCCGGTCTGATCTTTTCTATTACCTCTTTCAGGGAATCATGGACCAACATGATATTCGCTTCAGAGTGGTTGACAATGTATTTCGTCTCTTCCGTTCGATAATTCGTATTAATGGGAACCAGAATCCCTCCAATCTTTGCCAGTCCCAACCATCCGTACAAGAACTCCGGACAGTTCGGTATGAAGAAACAAACCCGATCCCCCTTGCGAATCCCTAAGTCCAGAAAGACGTTTGCAGCTCTATTGATGTTTTCGTTGAATTCCTTATACGTCACCTCTTGTTCGCCAAAATAAAGAAAAACTTTATCTGGATTCTTTTTGCTTTGCGTTTCTATCAACTCCCTGAGATTCACGAGAAGCCTCCTTTTTGCACCACCAAGGCACGTTTCCCTTAGACATCACGCCAAATCATCTCTGGCTCTATGTTCCAAGCATCTTTCTTGCATACTCCTTGTGAGATTTCCTGTAGCTCTCATAATCCGTCCACCCGAGAAGCTCGCCAGCATCCACATCCAGGGCCTGACCTACGATCATCTTGGCTCTTTTCGAACAGAGGAATAAAACAGCATCGGCGATGTCCCCGGGGTCACAAAGTCTCCCGACAGGAAATTGAAGGGCATCTTTGTCCAACTGGGCCTGGGAGGCTCGTGATTTCAGGAGAGGAGTCAGTGTGGCGCCGGGACAGATCGCATTGACGTTAATTCCATAGGGAGCAAGCTCATAGGCAAGATGTCTTGTAAATCCCAGGAGCCCTGCTTTTGAAGCCGTATAGTTTGCTCCACCGCGATTACCGATCCTTTTGGCAGCGACCGATGAAATGTTCACAATCTTTCCGAATTTTTTCTTCTGCATCGCTGGCATTGCGCCCTTGCAACATAAAAACACGGCATTGAGATTGATGTCGATCGTTCTTCTCCATATCTCATACGTCATATCTTCAACCATGAACCCGTCTCCGATTCCGGCATTGTTCACGAGGATACCGATGGTCCCCCATTGTGCAAAGAGGAGATCGAACATTCTCTTGACATCCTCTTCTTTCGATACATCCCCCTGGACCGATAGTGTTTTGCCTCCACGCTTTTTCAATTCTTCTGCCGTCTGTTGGGCATCCTCAAGGACAATGTCATTGATGCATACAGAAGCCCCTTCCCCAACGAATGCTGTCGCAATCGCTTTGCCAATACCTTTTCCCGATCCCGTGACCAGGACGACTTGATCTTTGAATTCCATCGTCAACCCTCCATGTCAAAAAGCTTATGGGACAACAATAGCCTTTATCCCCTCGTTGCGCATCAAGATCTCGAACGTCTCTTCCGCACATTCTGAGGAAAGAAGCGCATTCATTGACCGGTCAGACCCCAAACATCATCAATGGAAAATAGTCCTGCGGGCCAAACTTGATGGCGAGCTCTGCCAGCGTGGGTGAAAGAAAGGTCATGATCACAACGCCGGCTGTTCCGGGCACAAAAGAAGCGATGGCGGACATGCCCAAAGCCGCGCCGATACGTCTGAACCGGGACGATCACGCCGGATCGCCTCGACGAAACCATCAACCGAGCGATCCAACAAGACTCGTTTTCGAATGGCTCAATTCATAATGTGAACAATCTCTTCTCTCCCGTTGCGTAACGGTTAACATAGGGGAGAATCGTGTGTCAAGAGAACGGTCATTCTGGTTTCTCGGGCGGGCGAGCAAAGACGACTAAACGCGGACGGGCAGTTCGATCAAAAACGTGGTGCCTTTGGGCTGGTTGTCCCGGACCCGAATGTAACCGTTGTGATCGGAGATGATGGCGTTGACGATCGTCAGCCCCAGCCCTGTTCCGCTTTTCCGGGTGGAAAAATAGGGTTCAAAAAGCCTGGCCTTATCTTCGTCCGGGATACCCCGGCCGTCGTCGCTCACCTCGAGACGGACCATCTGGAGCTTGGGGTCGTAACTCGTCTCGATTCGGATCTCACCTTCTTTATCAATGGCAGCGAGGCTGTTCTTGATCAGGTTGATGAGGACCCGCTTCATCTGCTCCCGGTCGATATTGAAGGGAGGCAAATCGCTCGGATCGAATTCAAAACGGACGTCTCGATGCCCCTCTTTGAAAAGGACCAGCGTCTCCCGGATGATCTCATTGAGATGATCGGGAGCGGGATTGGACGCGGGCATCCGCGCAAAATTCGAAAACTCGTTCACCATCCCCTTGAGCTCTTCAACCTGCTTGACGATGGTCCGGGTACATTCATCAAACACCTCCCCGTCTTCCTGGAGCCTGCCCAGATAGCGCTTCCGCAATCGCTGGGCAGAGAGCTGAATGGGAGTCAGAGGGTTCTTGATTTCATGGGCGATCCTTCGCGCCACCTCCCTCCACGCAGCCATCCGCTGGGCCTTGATCAGCTGTGTCAGATCATCGAAGACGGTGACCACACCGAGAGGTTTTCCCTCCTCATCCTTGAGATTGGTCAAGTTGATCAGGAGGGAGAGAGATTTTCCCTTCAGGTTTAGAGTGAGCTGCCTCTCAAGGTAGTCCTTTCCGGAGGTTTTTAATTCGTTTACCAGGGGCCCGATCCCCTCCACATATTCCGGAGCCAGCACCTCGGCGTAGGGTTTTTCCATCACCTGATCTGCCTGGATGCCCAGCATCGCTTCCGCGGAGGTGTTGATCGTCGTGATCATCCCCTTCTCGTCGATGGAGATCACCCCGGCGGCCACGTTCTTCAGGACGATCTCCATGTACTTCTTCCGCTGCTCCAGCTCCATGCGGCTGACCTGGACGTCCTCGGTCATCTGGTTGAACGACTGGACCAGCATCCCGATCTCATCGGCTGCTTTCATCTCGATCCGATAGTTGAGATCTCCCGTAGCGATCCGATGGGTGGCCTCGGCCAGCTCTTTGATGGGAACGGTGATGTCCTTGGCCAGATGAAAACCAAACCACGTTGCGGAAAAAATGATGAGAAGGGTGACCATCAGAAGGGCCATCTTATAGCTCGACTTGATGGGTTTCTTCAGGATCTTGAGCTGCTCTTGCTCCACAAAGGCCTGAGAGATCTCGCGCATCTTGACCGTCAGGCTCTTCGGTATGAAATGGGAGGCAGCGACCACACCCGTCACTTCTCCTCGAGGGCCATCCCGTATAGGGGCAATTCCGACGATCACCTCCCCCTCTCCGGCTGGAAGAATTCTCGAAACCTCTTTCCCCGAAAACCCTGCCTCCAGCAGGTCCTTTGGCGGAGTGGAAAAGACGGTCTTCAGTACCGGATCTTCCACGGTCATAGAGCTCCCTTCGCCTCTCAGAAAAACGCCAAGCGTGCTCAGACGATATTCCTGGCGCTTTTCTTCGAGCTCCTCCCTGACCAGGCGCATCCCCTTTTCGCCCTTCCGGGGACCTTGTTTTGAGAGCTGCTTGCTGATCTGCTGTGCGGAGGAGACCATGTTGCCGGCAAAATCGCGATAGTAGAACTGTGCCACCTCCAGAGAGCGCTGAAGGGATTCCTTGACCTGAGGCTTGAACCATTGTTCAATGCTGCTCGTGATAAATCCCACAGCTACGAAAAAAAGAAGGACCGTTGGAACGAGAGAAAGGCTGATGAAGGCCACGACCAGCTTCGTCCGGAGCTTCGCCCCCAGAACCTTCCGCTTCCTTTCGAAGATGAGTTTCACCAGATTTCGGATGACGAGAAAGATCAGAAGGAGGATCAGGATGATATTGATGTTGATCAGGGTGAAAATGATGATGTTCTTCGCTGAAGAAACGCTTTCGATCAACCTGGGGAATTTGATCTCGATGGTCGTAAGAGCAAGGATCAGGATCGAGATGATCACGATGATGATGAGTTCGATGCGCCGTCTTCTGGCTTCCGGTGAACGTTCTTCTTTCATCGTTTATTCCATCCGTCCCCTTCACATCGGGAGAGGCGTGACGTGCCAATCGGTTTCAACATCCCACAACGAGACAAAGATGAAGAGATACTCCAGATGAAACGGAAGACGAATCGGGTCCAGCTCGGCCTTGATCCGCAGTTCCAGGGCAACGCGGGGTGTGATTAGGGACGAGAGCTGGACCTCCGCCTCGTCGACCCTCGCCATTCTCTTTTTCGCCTCTTCCAGGCTGGCGATGAACACGGCTTCCCCGCTCTCTCCCAGGGTCACCTGATATTCATTTCGGATGGGATCGTATCGAAGGCTGTGATGAAACTGGAAGGAGCCCACCTTTCGATCCCATGGCCAATTTCTCTTCTGATAAACCTGAAGATAGAAGGTGAAGATCGTCTCGATCCCGGTCTGGATGGCTTCGTCCATTTTTTCCGTAAAACAATTCTCAACAGAGAAACCCACTTTCCATGCGCCGTTGGCCTGCTTCACGCTGACATCCTGAATCAGTGCCTTTTCGGAGAAAGCGGTCAGAGGAAAGGACAGAATCAGAAGGAGGGCGAAACCTGAAACGAGCCATCGATTCCGTTTATGACGTTTCATAGGGAAAAACCCGGTAGAGGCAAACAGCCGGCCGCCCCTGCAATACATTTGCCTGCTGGCAGGCGGGTATGAGGAGAAATGGGAAGGGGAACTGTAAGCCGAGTTCTGTATCCCGACGGCTCCCATCCGTGGATGGGTTGGCCGGGACGATGGCCATTTATCTAAGGACCGTGATTGCTCAGGGTCTCAAGCGACCTTACCCGTCCCGCCTTTCTCCATCTGCTGGAGAAATTTGAACAGGCTTTTCTCATCCCGCCTGAAGCGGGAAGCGGGACCTATTCGGTCTTGCTCCGGGTGGGGTTTACCAAGCTACTCGGATCGCTCCGGATACTGGTGAGCTCTTGCCTCACCTTTTCACCCTTACCCACCAAGGCCTACGCCCCGGAGTTCAGAATTCGGAAGTTCGGAGTTGGGAGTGTACTCTCAACTCCTTACTCCTAACTCATCACTCCGCACCGAAGGTGCGGCAGGCGGTATCTTTTCTGTGGCACTTTCCTTATCCCCGGTGAAATAAGGACCCTATCTATTTCACAAGGGACAGTCCGCGTTACGGACCACCCTGCCTTCTGGAGCTCGGACTTTCCTCTCCACCCTCATCTCTCTCTCGATCAGTTCAGGTGGAGCGACCATCCATTCCCCTTCCGATTCCTCCTTTCTCTTCTTTCGCGATCCTCCTCTCGATCGCCTGGTTCGCCAGGCGATCCGCCTCCTGGTTCTGTTCCCTCGGGATGGACACGATCTCAAACGATGAGAACCCCTCGAGATCCTCGATGACGGCCCTGTGAAGGGACTTCAAGTTTAGATTTCTGACTCGGTAGAGCCCGTTGACCTGCTTCGCCACCAGTTCCGAGTCCGTAAAGATTCGGATGGATTCCCCGCTCAGCCTCTTGGCCTCCCTCAAACCGAGGAGAAGGGCCCAGTACTCCGCTTCGTTATTCGTCTTGTGCCCGAGATAACGGCAGATCTCAGCCAGTTCCTTTCCATCCCTGTCTGTAATCCGGACCCCCGCTCCGGCTCTTCCCGGATTTCCCCGGCTCGCCCCGTCGATATGGATGGATAACGCAGATCGGCTCCCACCGGTTTTCGGCGATCCCATCATTTTGTCTTGCCATTTCCTTCCCAGTAGAGGATGCGGTTGCAGTTGGGACATCGGATCAAGGCATTGTTCTTCTGGGTTTCGATGAACATCTGGGGAGGAACGTTCATGAAACAACCCTGACAGGTTTCCTGTTTCACACCCACGACCCCCACCCCCTGCCTCTTTTCCTTGAGGGTGCTGTAAAGTTTGAAGAGTTCCGAGCTGATCTGCCTGGCGAGGATCTCTCTCCGCTCCATCCGGGCCTTCCAGGTCGAGTTGTCATGGGCCATCTTTTCCTCAAATCCCTTTTTCTCTCCTTCGATCTTTTCGAGGGTAACAGAGGCCTCCTTCTCCCGCTTTGAAAGGCCCTTCTTCAGGGTGTCGATCTCATCGAGGAGTCTCAAAACCTCTTCCTCCTCCCGGTTGTAGGCCTCTTTGCTCGCATCGATTTCGCTGAGGAGGGCCTGGTATTCTTTGTTTGTCTTCACCTCGAACATTTTTCCCTCGGCCCGTTTGATCTTCTCCTGTTCAGAATTGAGCTCTCGTTCTTTCTGCCTTCGTTCCTTTTCCAATGCCTCGATCCTGTCTCTCTCTTTCTGAATCTTTTCCTTTTCGATCTTCTGCTTCTCATCCAGCCGTTTTATCTCTCTCGGGTACCGGCTTCGACCCTCCTCGATGGCCCTGAGGTCAAGATCGATCTTTTGAAGTTCCCAGAGTAATTCGAGCTGTTCCCTCAATGTTCTCCTCCTATCTCCTAAATTAAGACGCCCCCTTGAGACGTCCCGCCGGGATGTCTCCACAGACAACATGTCGTGGGCCGAACAGCGCTAAAACGGAAAGAGTGCACCCCGGAGGGATGCACTCTTTCTGTTTTAAGCCGCACCGCCAAAGCCACTTCTCATCTATCTCGCAATTCTTCATTCTCCTCATCCAACTCCTGGCGATGTACCGAGCAGGCAGAGCTTCATTTGACAATCTCATTTCAAGCAGCTCGCCCGCCCGATCGCTCTTCTGAACCTGTCGCCTGCTTTGTAGTACACCGCTGGTGGGCCCACCTGGGTTCGAACCAGGGACCTTCCGGTTATGAGCCGGTGGCTCTTCCAGCTGAGCTATGGGCCCCCTCTCTATTATAGTCCATCCCCCCGTCGTGTCAATCCCCATAAAACATCCCCATAAAAACAGCCGTTGCAAATTGCAAAATTGAGAATGCAAAATGAGCCACGCCTTCACGCGGTTGAACTGCTAATTGATGATTGCTAACTGATCATTTTGTAATGATCTCTTCGTATTACCCTCAGCCTTCGAGGAAGCTCTTCAGCTTCCTGGCTCGACTCGGATGTCGCAACTTCCTCAAGGCCTTCGCTTCAATCTGCCGGATCCGTTCACGGGTGACATCGAAATCCTGGCCCACCTCCTCCAACGTATGGTCATACTTCTCTCCGATCCCGAATCTCATCCTGAGGACCCTCTCCTCCCTGGGCGTAAGGCTGGCAAGAACCCTCCGCGTCGTTTCAGAGAGGTTGGCGCTGATGACGGCTTCCTGAGGGGAGATGACTCCTTTGTCCTCGATGAAATCTCCGAGATGGCTATCCTCTTCCTCCCCGATCGGTGTCTCAAGGGAGATCGGCTCCTTGGCAATCTTGAGGACTTTCCTCACTTTATCGAGAGGCATCTCCATCTTCTCAGCAATCTCCTCCGGGCTCGGCTCTCTGCCCATCTCCTGGACGAGATATCTTGAAGTCCGGACGAGTTTATTGATGGTCTCAATCATGTGGACAGGAATCCGGATCGTCCGGGCCTGATCGGCGATGGCCCGTGTAATCGCCTGACGGATCCACCATGTGGCATAGGTGCTGAATTTGTAACCCCTCTGGTATTCAAATTTGTCTACAGCCTTCATGAGGCCGATATTTCCTTCCTGGATCAGGTCCAGGAATTGGAGGCCCCGGTTTGTATACTTCTTCGCAATGGAGACAACAAGCCTCAGGTTTGCCTTCACCAGTCCGCTCTTGGCTTCCATCGCTTTAATCTCTCCATCCACGATGGCCCTTACGGCCGACCTGAGCCGATCGACGGATAGCCCGCTCTCCATCTCGACCCGGTTGATCTTCCTCTGCACATTCTTGGCGGTCCGGTCGATTTCAACGAGATCGGCTCTGTTCACTCCCCGGTGCTGAAGAAGCGCCTTCTCGTTCAGCTTCCTCGATTTCAGCCTCCTCAGGAGAATTCGCGCCTCCCGGACAGTAACCCCCATCTTCTCTTCGATCTTCCTAATCTCTCCTTCCGCCTTATCCACCTTCAGCAGCATCTGCTTCATCTTTTGCACGATCTTATTGATCTGACTGTCCCTTAAATTCATCTGTTTCAGACATTCCAGGATCTCCCCCTGCTTCCTCCTGACCTGGTCGTGGATCTTGCTTCGGGAGAGATCCCTGCTTTTCTGAACCCTGCGGATGCCATCATCGCCTCGGCGAATCCGCTCGATCAGATCGAGGATCCTCTCCTTTTGAGCCTCCTCCTCCTCGATGCTCGGGTCCTCTTCGTCGATTTCATTGGTGACTTCCCGGGCCTCAACCTTGCCAGCTTTCATTGCATTGCCCAGATTGATCATTTCCTTCAAGGCCGTGGGGCAACTCAGGACAATGCTCAGGATCTCCTGTTTTCCCCTCTCAATCCGTTTCGCAATCTCAACCTCCCCTTCGCGGGTGAGAAGGGAGACCGAACCCATCTCTCTCAGGTACATCCGAACGGGGTCGGTCGCTCTGCCGAGGGTTTCTATCTCCAACTCATCGCCTTCCTCCTCTTCCTTCTCCAGAAACTTCTCGTCCTCCATCTTCAGTCCCTGGAGATCATCCACCACGTCGATGTCCATTTCGTCAAACATCATGAGGACATCGTCGATCTGATCGGTTGAGACGATATCATTGGGAGAAAGATCGTTCACTTCGTCGAACGTCAGAAACTCCTTATCCTCTCCCATGGAGATCAATTGTTCGACCTCGTTGACCTTTCCCTCTTTCACCATTGCAACTCCCCTACCCCTCCCGGATTGCCAGGGAATCAAACAGGAAACCTCAAACTTCAAAAGACTGATTTTTTCCCAAAATCTTCTATCAGCCTCAGGGGCACGACCTGATCTGGGTGGTGGAGACGGAACCCCTTTCAAAGGCCGCTCTTCCCGAGGCTGCTCTCTCGCTTCGTCCTTGCCCGGTGTTCGGCTAAAAGGGTCTCAGGGACCTCCCCACCCCCCTGCCTCTCCGCTTCACTCATCTTCTTGCGCAAGTCGCTCCGTTCCTTTTGCAACCGTTTCTCACGAATCTTTCGGATGCAGTCCTCCAGAACCTTCGTCTCAATTCCCTCGTTCAGCCTATCCTCCTGGAAGGCGATCTCCCTCAATCTTCCCGTGAGGTCTTCATCGAGGCATTCCATGGCTTCCTTCAGTTCGAGGTTTCCTTTCTGTTGATAAAGACCCTCCAGGGTACAGGCAATCTTTTGCAGGATTGGGCTTTCAAATTCATCGACGATCTTTTCGTCGGAGACCTTCCGAATGAGCTCAGGTTGATGAACCATGAGACGAACCACCATCTCTTCAGACCTTGGGAAGACGTCCCGGGAGAGCTGTTTCTTCACCTCTCCGGAGTTTCTGTTCCGTCCCCCAGAATACCGTTCCAGTTTTCCAAGGAGGAGGGATTCGTCAAGATCGAGCCTTCCAGCCAGGGCCCTGACGTAGAAGTTTCTCCGGATTTCGTTCGGGATCCTGCGCATTATAGCCACCCCTTCCTCAGCGACCCTTACCCTTCCTTCGACCGATTTCACACCGTAGGTCTTTACGAGGTGATCGAAGAAGAAATCGATGAGTAATGTCCCTTCCGAGACTTTGTTCTTGAAGTCCTCCAGATGGCCTTTCCGCAGGAATCCATCAGGGTCCTCTCCTTTTGGCAGGATGACGATTCTGGCCCAGACCTCCTCTTCGAGGAAGAGGGGAAGGGCTCGCAGGCTTGCCTGAAGGCCGGCCTGATCTCCATCGAAAACGGTGATCATATTCTTCGTGTATCTTTTCAGGATGTGAAGATGATGGGCCGTCAGTGCCGTCCCAAGGGTGGCCACGCTCCCCTCCACCCCGTACTGATGAAGCGTCAGAAGATCAAAATAGCCCTCGACAATGAGCACGCTATCGTGTTCCCGGATGAACTTCCTGGCGATGGGAAGACCATAGAGGATCTCCCCTTTGTGATAGACGACCGATTCCGGAGAGTTGAGGTATTTGGGTTGCCCTTCTCCAATCACTCTCCCGCCAAATCCGACGACCCGCTCGTGGAGGTCCCAGATGGGAAAGATCACTCTTCCCCGGAATGCATCATACCAGCCGTCTCTGCCCTTCGGTATGACAAGACCCAATTCGGAGGCCATCTGGAGCGGGATCTTCTTTCCCTGCAAATGCTGTACCAGGCCATCCCACCGATTGAGGGAGTAACCAAGATGGTGTTCGTCAACGATCTTCGTACTGATCCCTCTACCCGCAAGATAGCGCCGCGCCTCCTCCCCCTCCTTCCTCTGGGTGAGGATCTGGTGAAAAAAATCGGAGGCGATCTGGTTGATCTGAAAGAGGGCTTCCCGTTTTTCGGATTGCTGCTTTTGGGCAGGCGAGGGTTCCTGGGAAGGAAGTTTAACGCCAAAACGCCTGGCCAGCTCTTCCACAGCCTGAGGAAAAGAAAAGTTGCCGGCCTTCATCAAGAACTTGAAGACATCTCCTCCTTCTCCACAACCAAAGCAGTGGAAGATCTGCTTTTCGTCATTAACCATGAAAGAAGGGGTTTTTTCGGAGTGGAAGGGGCAGAGCCCTTTGTAATTTCTTCCTGTCTTCTTAAGGTTGACGTAGTCCGAGACGACTTCCAGGATGTTGGATCGATCTCGAACTTCCGAAACCTTCTCTTCGGGGAAAAAACTCATTGGGAAGCCTGAAAATCTTTTTACAAAAGCTCTACAACGGTGATTCCAGCCCCACCCCTCCCATCTCCGGGGGCGAAGCTTTTCACACCACGGTGGTCACTGAGGAAACGGCCGATCGCGCTGCGCAACCGTCCGGAGCCGATTCCATGGATGATCTCAATCTTTTTTAACCCATGGAAGAGGGCTTGGTCAATGAATTTGTCAACTACGGGAAGGGCGTCTTCGACGGTAAGACCGATGATATTGATCTGAGAAGGAGTTTCTTCAGGAACCTCCCTGGGGAGATCCCGGGCTTTTGAAGCAACCCCTTCCTTCTCCTCCTCCTCTCCTTCTGAGACCCTCATGACATCCGAAAAGGAAGTCTTCACCTTTCCCTTTTCCGTCAGAATCTCCACCCGTTTGAGAGGTTCTTCTACTTTCGTCACCACCCCGCTTCGCCGAAGGCTCTTTATTCTAACATATTCCCCCACCTTCAATCCAACAGCCCCATCGCCTGGCCGCTTCTTCTTTCCTATCGGAAAGAGCTTTTCCTTTACCTCATCCATCTCCTTCCGGTAATCACTGAGGGGGGAAACTCTTCGAGAAAACTTCTCTTCTTTCTTCTGGCGAACCCATTCCTTCAGTTCCTCTTCCATCTGGCGAGCTGCCTTTCTCGCCTTCTCCTCGGCCTGGGCGAAGATCTCCCCTCTCCTCTTTCTAATCCCCTCTCCCAGTTCTTTCAGCCTCTGGCGCTCCAGTTCGGCCTCCTCTTTTACTCTGAGAAGTTCGATCCGTTCCTTTTCGGCTCTGTGTCTCAGGCCCTGGAGGATTGCGAGGAGTCGCGAGACCTCCTCCTCTCCTCCCTCTAAGTAACGCCTTGCGGCTTCGAGAACCTTTTCGGGGACCCCCATCTTCTCTGCCACCCGGAAGGCATTGCTGAGTCCCGGGGACCCATAGGAGAGGGTATACCTGGGATCCAGAGACTCTTGATCGAACTCGACGGCGACATTCTGAACTTCCGGATAAAGGTATCCGTAGGCTTTGAGCCGGTCGAAATGGGTGGTCACCATCACCGAGCCACCCGTCTCCCTGAATCGGTCCAGATAGCCCATTGCCAGGGCCGAGCCTTCCTGGGCGTGGGTTCCCACACCCAATTCGTCAAGAAGGATGAGAGACTTCGGTCCGGCCTTTTCGAGGATCTGGTTGAGGTGGAGAAGGTGGCTCGAGAAGGTACTCAAATTCTCTGTGATGTCCTGTTCATCACCGATCATCGCGAAGACCCCTTCGAAGAGGGCTGCCTCACTTCCATCCGCCACAGGGATGGGAAGGCCGGATTGAACCATCAGGATGAGAAGGCCCAGGGTCTTCAGTGCGACCGTCTTCCCGCCCGCATTGGCTCCGCTCACGATCAATACCCTGATCCCATCTCCCATCCTGAGGTGAATGGGAACAACTTCTGTTCCCTCCGGGAGGCTGAGGAGGGGGTGCCGCGCATCCTTCAGGTCGATCTTCCCATCTTCATTCAGGAGGGGTTCCGTACCCCTCATCTGAATTGAAAACTTTGCCATTGCATAAAGAAGATCGAGCACACCCAGGGTTTCAAGATCCTGACGGAGGTTTTGAATTTCCTCCCTCACCTTTTTTGTAAGCTCCGACAGGATCCGGTATTCCTCTTCCTTCTCCTCGGCCACGAGGATGTTGATCTCATTGTTGAATGAAACGGCCTGAAGAGGTTCGAAGAAGAAGGTCATCCGGCTCTGCGACTGATCGTGAACGATCCCGGCGAGGCGATTCTTATGCTCGGCCTTCACAAGGAGGACGTATCGTCCGTTTCGGAGGGTAATGAATTCTTCCTGAAAAATCGATTGAAGATCCTGCCGCTGGAGGAGGTGTTCGAGAACAGCCTTGGCCCTTTCCCTGACGGTTCGCAATCGATGCCTGATTTCGGAAAGGGCCGGGCTCGCCCTGTCGAGGATTTCACCCTTCGGGTCGATCGCTTGGAGGATCTCCTTTTCGAGCCCTCTCGGAGCGAAGAGGGTCGATGCCTTCTCTTGAAGGCGGGGAGCCCTTTCCCCCTCCAGCTTCTGGAAAAAGCGCTTCACGCCGCGGCACAATTCGATCTGTCCGGAAACGTCGAGGAGTTCCTGAACACCGAGGACCGAACCCTCGACCTCCAGTCTTCCGAAGATCTCCCCGATGTCTTTTAGCCCCCGGAGGGGGATCTCTCCGGCTGTTTCAAGAATCTCCTTCACTTCGAGAACTTCGGCCAGCCTCTCCCGGATCAGGTCAAGATTTCGAAGTGGGCGCAGGGCTTCACAACGTCTCCGCCCCAGAGAAGAGACGGAATACTCTTTCAGGATATCTAAAAGATGGTAGAACTCTAAGGCCTTGAGGGAACGATCATCCATAAGAAGAAGATAAACAGAACGGGATTAGGCTCTATGAGAATACGGAGGGAAACTACGGGGAAAGTTTTTCTTTAACCAATTGGTTGATCACCTTTCCGTCGGCTTTCCCCCCTAACTTCGGCATGACGGCTTTCATCACCTTCCCGAGATCTTTCAGGGATGAGGCCTGGGTTTCCTGGATTGTTTCATCAATAACTTTCAAGACCTCTTCCTGGCTCACAGGCTGAGGCAAGAAGGATTTTAGTATGTCGATCTCTTTTTTCTCTTTCTCGACGAGGTCCAGCCTTCCGCCAGTCTGGAACTGTTCAACGGACTCTTCACCCTTCCTCACCATTCCCTGGATGACTTTGAAGATGTCTTCGTCATCCAATTTCTTCATTAATTCGATCTCCTTGTTTTTGACGGCGGAACGGATCATCCGGATGGTGGAGAGGCGAAGCTTGTCACCCGATTTCATCGCTTCCTTCATCTCATTGACCAGTCTTTCCTCCAGAGTCATCCCTTATCCCCTCTCAGCAATCTTGCGCATCCTTTTCATGGCTCTTTTCTTGGCAGCGAGCATCTTTCTCTTCTTTTTAATGCTCGGCTTCTCGTAATGCTCTCTTTTCCGGATCTCGGACAGTATGCCTGTCTTTTCGCACTGCTTCTTGAATCGCTTCAGAGCATTCTCAAAGGATTCATTTTCCTTGATGTTAACGCCTGGCATCCATTTTTCCCCTCCTTCCGCGCGCTATTTTAAGAAAATAATTATATAATGTTGTGAGATAAAGTCAAACTTTTTTTATTTCCGCGCCAATTGGATTGCCAAACCCAAGTGTACTATTGACAAAGGGGACATCTATTATTTATTCTGTCTCATTTCCTGGAGAGGGAGTTTCTGGGGTCACGGGGAGAACCTTATGAGGGATATCGAAAAAGAGAGGCAGATGATCAGGGGGATTGCGCAGAAAACGGCCCAGAAGACCGTTCATCCCAGGGCGGCTGAGATCGATGCCAGCGGGTCCTTCCCTCCCGAGATGTTGGAATCCTTTGGAAAACAGGGCCTTCTTTCCATCCTCCTTCCTGAAGAATACGGTGGCACCCACGGAGATGTCACCTCCTTCTGCACGGTCATCGAGGAGATCGGGAAGGTTTGCGGGTCCTCATCCCTGATGATTCTCGCTCAGGGAGTGGGTTCCATGCCCATTGTGGCGGGGGGAAGTGCTTTTCAAAAAGAAAAGTACTTCACCCAGATTTCAGAGAAGCACAGCTTGGCCGCTTTCAGCCTGAACGAACCAGGGGCAGGATGGGATATGGCTTCCCTGAAGACCACAGCCCAAAAACAGGGCAACGACTACCTCCTTAATGGCCGAAAGTACTTTATCACAAACGGCGGTATCGCCAGCCTTTACACGGTATTCGCCGTGACGGACCCTGGGAAGGGAACGAATGGAATCTCCGCTTTTGTGGTAGAAAATGGAATGCCCGGCCTTTTATTTGGAAAAAAAGAGGAGATGGTCGGGATGAGAGGGGTAGTGACCACAGATGTGATCTTCGAAAACTGCCGGGTTCCTGCAGGAAATCGTCTGGGAGAAGAAGGGGAGGGCTCGAAGATTGCTATGGCGGCTCTCAATCTGTTGAGGCCGGCAGTAGGAGCCCTGGCCGTGGGAATCGCTCAGGGAGCCCTCGATTATGCCATTCATTATGCCCAGGAGCGGGTTCAGTTTGGAAAGCCGATCGCTTCCTTTCAAGCGATTCAATTCACGATCGCTGATATGGCGACTCAGGTCGAGGCTGCCCGGGCGCTGGTCTATCAAGCAGCAGCCCAGATCGATGCCGGGCTCGAAGGGACGGAGAAGCTCTCTGCGATAGCGAGGCTTTACGCCTCGGATGTGGCGATGAAAGTGACCACAGATGCAGTTCAGATCCTCGGAGGATACGGGTACATGAGAGATTATCCCGTGGAACGCATGATGAGGGATGCCAAGGTCACCCAGATCTATGAAGAACCCAATCAGGTTCAGCGCTTGATTATTGCTCAGGAATTGTTTAAAGGTTAATGGATCCCAATATCCTCTCCTCCGGATGGAGAGGGTTGACATAAGTTGTTTAGTCCGTAGGTTTCAAACTTAATAACGTAACCTATTTAGCGGTCAAGATTTAACCGCCCGGGGCGGAGATGAGCGGAGTCCTTCGCCTTCCTCTTATTCCGGTGTTGCTCGCATACGTTGCCGGGCTCCTATTAGGCAATGAAACCTCTCCCTTAGCGGCCAAGACCCTCATTCTCATCCTTCTCTTCCTCCTGTTCGCCTGGCTTTTTCTGATGTTAATCCGTAAGGCCCGGCTGGCTTCTCCGATCCCACTCCTTTTCTTCTTCTTTCTCGGTCTGTTTCTTATCCACTCCTATCTCAACCCCCGGCATCCACCGTACGACATTTCACGATTCACAGGGCTCGATCGCGTCGCAGTGGAAGGAGTCGTCGGCGAAATTCCCCATCGTTCTCCGGAGGGAACCCATCTATTGATTCGTTCGAGTGAAATAATTTTTGCAGATCGCCACCTCCCTGTGGAAGGCCTCTTTCTTCTTTTTCTGAAGAATGAAGATGGGCCATTCTCTGTGGGAGACTGTCTCCGGGTTCTCTGCAGACTTCATCCTCCGGGCGGGTTCAGGAATCCCGGAGGATTTTCCTACGAGCGCCATCTTGCGTTTGAGCGGGTTCATGCCGTAGGGTTCCTCTCTGTCAGGAACGGGTGGGTTAAGATTGGCGAGGGATTTGGCAACCCGATCCTTTTGCAGATCGAAAGGTGGAGAGACCATATCCGGAGCTTCCTCGAAAAGGAGGCCCATCCTCTCTGCTCCGGAATCTTTGAGGCCCTTGTCCTGGGAGAGCAGGGAAATATTCCCGAGGACGTGAAGGAACAGTTCACCCGGACTGGAATCAGCCATCTTTTGGCCATCTCGGGAGACCAATTCGGGATCGTTGCCTTTCTCTCCTTTTCCCTGCTGATATGGATCTTAAAGAGATCGGAGTTTCTTCTCCTCTCGATCCCTGTCAGAAAATGGACAGCCGGACTGACCATTCCCTGGATCGTTTTCTATGCCTATATTGCCGGAGGAGGGATGTCCGTCATCCGGGCAGCCATTATGGTCGTCACGTTTTTCTTTTCTATTCTCTTCGATCGAGAGAGAGATCTCCTCCATACTCTGGCTGTCGCCGCGTTTCTTATCCTCATTTTTTCACCGCCCTCCCTTTTTGACGTTTCCTTTCAACTTTCTTTTCTTGCTGTCCTTTCGATCGTCTACCTCGTACCCCGGATCCTCAAAGAGTTCAAAAGGGGCGAGTTCCCTCTTTTTCGAGAGGCCTCGTGGAGAACGACGATCTGGAAGTATTTCAAGCTTTCCCTCCTGGTGAGCTTCGTGGCCACTCTCGGTACAGCGCCCTTCGTCGTTCTTCACTTTAATCGTATCTCTGTGATCGGGCTTATGGTCAATCTTTTTGCCATCCCCTGGGTAGGGTTTCTCATCGTACCTCTGGCCCTCGGTGCTTCTCTTCTCTCCTTTTTTTCTTATCCACTGGCAGCCTTCCTGATCGAGATCAATAATCTCATTGCCCTCGTCTTCCTGAAGGTGGTGGCCTTCTTTGCGTCTATTCCCTTTGCTTCGTTTTTCGCCTCCACCCCGACCGCTTTCGAGATCATCCTCTTCTATTCTCTCCTCTTTTTGTCCGTTCAGCTCCGAAAGGGGAGATGGGCCAAGATCCTGTTCATCGGGCTCTGCGTCATTTTCGCTGGAGACCTGGTTTTCTGGAATTTGAAAGACCGGTTTCAAAAGGACCTGATCGTGAACTTTATTGACGTCGGCCAGGGAGACTCCAGCCTTGTTGAGTTTCCGGGCGGCCAAAAGATGCTGATCGACGGCGGGGGGCTTTACGAGGACCGCTTTGACACTGGGAAGCAGGTCGTCGCTCCTTTTCTCTGGAGAAAAAAGATCCGGAGGATCGACTACCTCGTTCTCACCCATCCTGACCCGGATCATCTCAAGGGGCTGAATTTTATCGCCGCCAACTTTACGATCGGTCAGTTTTGGGATAACGGTTTTTTCTCCGATTCAGAAGCCTATCTCCAGCTGGAAACGACGCTGCTCGCCAAGAAGACCAGATGGCTCTTCATGAACGAGGAGAATCCTCCTCAAACAATCCATGGAGTCAGGATTTCAGTTTTTAACCCGCCGGCCACGGTGTTCCCTCACTTTGGAAATCGGGGCTCTTCCATCTTGAACAATCATTCCCTTGTCATGAAACTTCAATTCAAGAATGTGAAATTCCTGCTGACAGGGGATGTTGAGAAGGAGGCTGAGGACCGCATGGTGAGAAGCGAGTATCCTCTAAAGGCCGACCTGCTCAAGGTCCCTCACCATGGGAGCCGTTCATCGAGTACTACCCCTTTCCTCGAATCTGTAAAACCCACATACGCAATCCTAACCGTCGGAGAGCGGAATATCGGCCACCTCCCCCACCCAGAGGTATTAAGGAGATATGAGGAGAACGGAGCCAGCATCTTCAGGACGGATCAAAACGGCGCCATTACAGTTGTCACCGACGGCCAAAAAATCGAGGTGAGGACGTTCAGGTAATCATTGGTGTCTTGGATCATCAATTTTACACACAAGCCATTAATACACATGGTGCGTAGGGTGCGTTCCCCGAACGCACCGTCAACGGCGTGATCGGGGATCACGCCCTACAAATGGGGCAAAAAGCAAAATGCGTTTGCATTCGTTTCGTAGGGGCAGCCCACCGAGGCTGCCCTCTTTTCTCTGGAGTTCCCGGCAGAGAATGCCGGGTCGGCACTGCCCATCCCGTAACGCCATTCGTGTCCCTTCGTAGGGGCAGCCCATTGCGGCTGCCCTCTTTTCTCACGAATCTTGCTCGTGGATATTATCCTGCTCCTATGTTGGATATAGGCTGCAAGTCTGTGCTACCGAGACAGGACAAACAACGGGGCGTGGTTGGAGGTAAACACGGGCGGATCTCTTCTTAATATTGTCGCGATCGCAGGATGTCTTTTGAATTCCTTATCGAGAAACTGTCTAACCAATTTCCTCCCCCATCCTTGAGGATGGCGAAAGTCTGTGTAGAGCGAAAGGTCCCCTTCATAGAATGATTCGGTTTCAACCAAAGATGATTCCTGCGAATGAACCGGCAGATTAAAAATGGCAAGGTTCAGGAAACCAATCTCATCATGATGTCGAGCGATAAATTCAAGGGTCCTCTGTGCCTCTGTTCGCGTCTCCCAGGGAGTCCCGAAAAGAAGGTAGACGTAAGTCGCAATCCCCGCCTTTTTCAAGTTCTTCAGGGCCAGCGATGCCTCACTGAGATTGATTCCCTTTTCCATCCGGTCGAGCACAGTCTGATCGCCCGATTCCAACCCAAGTTGCAGCATGACACAGCCTGACTTTTTGAGGGCCATGCAGAAATCGAGGTCTGTGAGGTGATGGGTGATCCGTGCAAACCCATACCACGGCACGTTAGGAGGGTTTCCTGAGATTGCCTTCAGCAGGGCCGGAGAGATAGTATTGTCCAGAAGATGGATAAGAATGGGATTCATCTTCTTCACCAGGACGTGAAGATCCGAAATCACCCTTTCAACAGGGATTGGCAGATAAGGATTCCCCTCGGCTCTTTCAGGACAGAACGTACATCGGTTCCAGTAACATCCGCTCGAAGTGCTGTAGGGAAGAATTGGACCAGGAGAAAAGTAATCTTCCATCGGAAAGGAAGCATAACCCGGCATCCAGTGATCTTCTCCAGATCGGTGCCCGTTTTCTTTCTGAATCATCTTCTTCATTTCACAGATGGAAAGCAGCGCCCTTTCGCCCGGCCCTGGGATGAGGTGATCTACCAACCCATTGAACGGATTTTGCCAGGTGGGCCTCCTTATCCAGGACGTTACAAGTCCTCCACCCAGAACCAGGGTAAGCCCTGGATACTCCCGCCTTAAGAAACCGATCATGGCAAAAGTGGTCAGGGCCTGACTTAAATAGTTGAGCGAAAAACCGACAAGGGAGGGATGCTTTTCCTTGAGAAGATCAAGCAATCGTCCGCGAAAATAGGGGTAAAAAGGATTGCTTTCCGGAGTCTCCGCTGCCCGCAGGAGATCAGAAATACGCGCAGGAAAAAGGTTCTGCGCTTCGAAATTTGCGAGCCCGAGACGCACACCGACCGAATGCCCTGCCACTTCGAGCAAATGGTCTATATCTTTCACAGCCCTTTTGTAACGATCCTGATTTCGGTAGAGAGACCAGCTTCTTAGAGAACCGAGATGATCGGAACGATGACGAAAGGCCCTGCTCGTCCAGGTATCAGAGGAAGGCGGCGAATTCGTAAGAAGATAAAGAAGTCCCTCTAAATTCGCATCGAGAACGGTATGTTTTATCCCATGGTGATTCAGTACCCCGCAGAGCTTACCGATGCCTGCCGGAGGCTCACAGGGTTTCGAGACAGGTGGGTGAATGAGGAGCATCTTCTCGCTCTTATTTAGAAAATAGCAACTCCTGGGTGAAGGTTAGGGCAAGGATGCCAGTTTGGTCAATGGGTTAAGTTGCCGGTCTTAAGGAAATTAGCCCCTACCCCAAGACCTGACCTAAACCGGCTTCCTAACCCTAACCGTAACCTGCAATGACTATCATGATTTGAGGGCGCCCGCCGGGCATGGCACATTATATCAAAGCGAGGCGATCTGCAACAGCCAGTCCCGCACGGGTGGGAATGAGATATCCGTCCTGGACCGAGAGGAGTCCCTCTTCCTGCAATCTCGGAAGTACATATTTTTTCTCGGCAACAAGATCGCACTGATAGTGGTCGCGAAATCCTTGAAGGTGAATCCCTCTTCTCGTACGAAGACCGAGGAAGAGTGCCTCCAGCCTGAGCTGATCCATCGTGAGAGACTCCGTCTCTCCGATCGGTGGCTTCCCTGCCTGGATGTCAGCTATGTATTGATCGACTGAGCGATGGTTCCACCAGCGCCGGTTATCAAGAAACGAATGGGCAGCAGGCCCGAGACCGAGATAAGGGGTATGGTTCCAGTATTTTTGATTATGCCGCGAGAAAAAGGCGGTTTCTCTCGCAAAGTTCGATACCTCGTATTGGATGTAGCTTCCATCCTCAAGTCTTTCCGCCGTTCTCATGAAGAAATCAAGTTGCAGTCTCTCCCCGGGAAGCTCGAATTCCCCTTTTCCATGCCTTCTCCCGAGGGGCGTTCCCGACTCGAGGGTAAGTTGATAACAGGAGAGATGCTCCGGTGAAAAGGCCAGGGCTTGATCGAGCGTCGCAATCCACAGCTCCATCTCCTGTCCTGGAATGGCATAAATCAGGTCAAGCCCGATGTTCTCAAAACCGGCTTCTCTTGCGGAACGCAACGCGGAGATAGCTTCTTCTGCAGAGTGCCTCCGGCCCAGAAAATCAAGGACCTTCCGGTCAAAAGACTGGATTCCGATGTTCAGGCGATTGATTCCGGTCTGTCGGAGGGACCTGAGATAGGGAAGACTGAGATCTCCAGGATTCGCTTCCAGGGTGATCTCTGTGTCCGATAACAAGTTAAAGTTCTTCTGGACTGCCGTTAGAATGGCTTCTAATTGCTCGATAGAGAGAAGAGAAGGAGTTCCACCCCCAATATAAACCGTATCGAAGGAGGAAAATTGATCTCCATACATTTCCATTTCATGTGGAAGGCCTTCGAGATAATCGGAGAGACGTGACCTGTGGATTACTGAATAGAAGTCGCAATATCCGCACTTCGTCTTACAGAACGGAATGTGAATGTAAAGACCAGGAACTTCCAATTGCGGATTGCGGATTGCGGATTGCGGATTATCGATCCCGGATTGTGAATCGGGGACTGCAAATTGCGGATTGAACCTCATTGACTTCGAAACGATCTGAGGAAGGGATGGGCAAGATGAGTTAAGGACGTTTTTTGACATAGCGTTTTTCATCCCGCAGTCTGTTTGCCTTTGAATTCACCATCATTTTACTGCTTTTTCATTGATCATTCCGCAATCCGCAATCTACATTCCGCAATTGATTTAATCTGTGTCCGATTTCAACACCGCCAGAAATGCGCTCTGGGGGATCGATACCGATCCGATGACCTTCATCCGCTTCTTGCCCTTTTTCTGCTTCTCCAGGAGCTTTCGCTTCCGGCTGATATCCCCTCCGTAACACTTGGCTATTACGTCCTTCCGGTAGGGTTGAATCGTGGTCCGGGCAATGATCTGCCCGCCGATCGCTCCCTGAATAGGGACCTTGAAGGATTGGCGTGGGATCTCTTCCTTCAACCTTTCGCACGCCAGAAGGGCGCGGGCACGGGCGTGATCGCGATGGACGATCTGCGAAAGGGCATCCACCTTTTCGCCGTTGACAAGGATATCGATGAGGATCAGATCCCCCTCCCGGTAATCGATGACTTCGTAGTCGAACGAACCGTATCCCTGTGTCACGGATTTGAAGTGGTCATAGAAATCGTAGATAACTTCGGCGAGGGGCATCTCGTAGGTCAATTCCACCCGCCCGGGCCCCAGGTAGTTCATCTTCGAATTGACCCCCCGCTTCTCCATGCATAGCTTCATCACCGAGCCGAGATATCTTTCCGGCATGATGAGGTTGGCACGGATGTAGGGTTCTTCTCCTTTCTCAATGGATGAGGGATCCGGATAGTGGGCCGGATTGTCGATATAGACGATCGTCCCATCTTTGAGTGTAAACCGGTACCGAACACTCGGCACCGAAAGAATGATAGAGAGGTCGTATTCCCGTTCCAGCCTCTCCTGCACGATATCGAGATGAAGGAGACCTAAGAAGCCGCATCGGAATCCCTGGCCGAGGGCCATGGAGGAATCCTTCTGATAGGTCAGGGCCGCATCGTTCAGCTTATATTTTTCGAGGCCCACAGCGAGGTCTTCATAATCATCCGAAGCAATCGGATAGATCGAGGAGAAGACGACGGGCTTGAATTCCTTGAATCCGGGGAGAGGCTTTTCACAGGGATTCTGATCGAGTGTGATCGTGTCTCCGATATGGACATCCGAGACCGTCTTCACCCCTGCGATCACATAGCCCACTTCACCCGCGGAGATCTGGTCGCGCTCGACCCTCGCAAGGGAAAACCCGCCCACTTCATCGACCTTGTAAGTGGTACCGCTCGAAACAAACCGGATGATATCGCCACTCTTAACAGTACCGTCAAACACACGGCAGTGGATGACCGTTCCCCGAAAGGGATCGTAATGGGCATCGAAGATGAGGGCAGCCAGAGGGGATTCCGGATTGCCCTTCGGAGGAGGGATCCTCTGGACGATGGCCTCAAGAATCTCCACGATACCAGTCCCCTCTTTGGCGGAGCATTCCAGGTGGGTGAAGGGATCAAGCCCGAGCTCTGAATCGATCTCTTCAAGAACCCGTTCCACATCGGCTGTCGGAAGATCGATCTTGTTGATGACAGGGATGATCTCGAGGTTATTCTCCATGGCGAGATACAGGTTGGCAATCGTCTGGGCCTGAACGCCCTGGGCAGCATCGATGAGGAGAAGAACGCCCTCACACGAGGCGAGGGCCCTCGAGACCTCGTAAGAGAAGTCCACGTGGCCCGGTGTATCGATGAGATTCAGAGAGTAATCCTGACCATCTCCTGCGTGATAAGGCAGGGTGATCGCCTGGCTCTTAATGGTGATCCCCCGCTCACGCTCGATGTCCATATTGTCCAGGATCTGATCCTGGAAGTTTCGTTCATCGACGACGCCGGCATACTGGATGAACCGGTCTGCCAGCGTCGATTTCCCATGATCAATATGAGCGATAATACTGAAGTTTCGAATGTTTTTCATGATTTTGAGGTGAAAGGCCCAAAAAACGGCCCGGTCTTACTCTAAAAATGTATTATAACACCTATTCTGTTTTTTTCCCTTGTCCCATTCGAAATCAGATCCTCCATCCTGATGTTACAAAAAACCGGGGGAATCCCCTTTTGATCGGCTGGTATATTACCCTCCCCCGCTTTGTCCGATAGCCAGATAAAACGGACTTTGCGTTTTCTGCCAATATCGACCAGAAGAGAAAAACGGACAAGATTTTCTCAAAAATTATGTACTTCAAATCCCCAAAATATGCTATATTGTAGCCGTAGTACAACAAAACACGAATTTCGTCTATTAATCGTTGGAGTGAAAGGGCAACAGAGATTGCATCCTCATTCTTGTCGGTAGGCGGTTGGTTCCGTCAGAGCGATATGAAAGATGCGTTTTGGCTATGCCATAATGGTAAGGGAGGTAATTATGTCGAAAGTGAATGCCGTAAGGAAGGCTATCGAGACTCTATCAGAGGAGGAGTATACCCAGTTAAGGCAATGGTTCTCTGATAGGGACTCGAAAAAATGGGATCAAGAGATAGAAAAGGATTCAAAGTCCGGCAAATTGGATTTTCTCATTGGAGAAGCATTGAACGAGAAGCGCCAGGGCAAGCTGAAGGACCTTTAAATGCATAGAACAACGAGGCGTTTCTGGAATCTCTTTCATGGACTCCCGCTCCCCATCCAAAAGATTGCCGGGGAGAACTTTTCGCTTTTGAAAGAAAACCCTCGACACCCTTCTCTGCATTTCAAGAAAATCGGTAACCTGTGGTCTGTCAGGATTGGTCTCGATTATAGAGCCCTTGCAGTACGAGACGGCTCAGATTTTATTTGGGTTTGGATTGGCACCCACGACGAATACAAACAAATGATTAAAACGATGGGCTAATAAGACAGTCCAGCGGATGGCTTACAGCCAGCGATGACCTGAATCGTTAGCCAACCACATCGAGGAGTATCATGGTTACACCCCCCGACATTTGGATAACTGAAAGTAGCGGCGCAAAGCGGATGGGCGCATCCGTTGTGGCAGTTGTCGTTGGCCTCGCCTTAGCGATTGGCTTCCGCCAGTTTGAAGGTCCGGGACTAACAGGAAGTCGGGCAGGTTTTCTTCTTGGCCTCTTGCTCTTAGCTGCGGGCTTGGGAATGCTGCTGTTCGCTGGCAAGCAAGTCATCACGGTTGATACGAGGGCGAGCCGAATCGTCACTAAACGCATAAATTGTTTTGGAACGAGCGCCAAGGTGATTCGCTTTAATGAGATTGCGGATGTATACGTTGGCGAACTTGGAGACCGGGAAGGCGGAAGTATTTCGTATCATGTGGCAGTCAAGTTGAAGACGGGCAAGGAGATCGCTTTGTTCAAGGGGTTCTTCGATGGAACGTACAGCAAGCCCGCAATGGAGGACCGTCGCCAACGTCTCGTTCAATGCCTGCAATCAGGTAGCTAACATGTCCTTCCACCGGACTGCCTGCGGCAGCCGGTGCAGTCAGGCGTGGGGACTTGCGAGACTGCGATATTTGAGAACCATCTCACCCCCTTGACATCATCAGGTGAGAGATGAAGATAGGAAGGAATCACCCCTGCCCGTGTGGAAGCGGGAAAAAATACAAGAATTGCTGTCTCAACAAGAAACTGTCCTCTGATTGCAGCTTTCCTGTTCCAGCAATGAAGGATTATGGCCCCCCTGCCCTTCCGAGCGACTTTTTCGAAAGACATTTCTTCGAAGGATTTTCTGCGGCGAGACTTCTCTACTCGATGCTCTTAAATCCGGAAGTAGATCGATTCGCTGCAAAGTTTACGAGACGATTCATAAGGAGAGGAGAAGAAGAAGCCAGGCGTATCAAGAAGGAGACCAATCCTGAAAATCTAATCGACATCATGGGGCAGGAACCGGATCCCCTCAACTATTCGATCCTGAAGAAAAAAATCCTCCGTTCGTTAGACATTACACTGCCGAGGATAATTGAAAGGCTAAAGAACAACGAGAACGATGCATTTGCCGAGTTGGCAGTGGAAATTATCTATGAATCCAAGACTGATTGTGGGGTTCAACTCCTGGAGATCCTCGATTCAATAAACGACCCCTACACCTCTTCGCTGGTGTGCATGTTGTTAGGCCTCATAGGTCCGAGGGATGCAATTCAACCTATCTGGAATTATTATCACTACTTCAAAAATGAATACCCTTACGAGACCTTCGATCAGGGACCGCTATTGGCCCTCTACGAGATGAAACAGCGATTTAATCTCAAATAGACATACGGAGACTGTCAATGGCAAAGACGCTGTACATGGTGATAGAGTATTTCAAGAACAAAGACCCCGTGCCCGTATATCGGCGCTTTCGCGACCTTGGCCGGATGACCCCTGAAGGCCTGGTTTATATCTCGAGCTGGGTTGATCAGAAGCTTGAGCGCTGCTACCAGGTCATGGAAACGGACGAACGTGCGCTGCTCGATGAATGGATGGCGAAGTGGAGCGATCTTGTCGATTTCGAGGTATATCCGGTAGTCACGTCGAAGGAAGCCGTCGAAAAGATGGCGCCCCACCTGTAGGTTTACTCAGGGGGCCTCAGGCAGGTGTTTTCAGCATGCGGTGTTGCCGTACTTTTGCCTATTCTTTGGGGATTTTGAGGTTCTTCAGGAGTTCCCCGAAGGTGCCCAGATTTTCCCTCTCATCCTGCTTATCGAGAAACTTCTCGTAATCCTCCCGGTCTTCTCTATCCTTGATCGTCCTCTGGGAGAGCCGTATCCGGCCTTCTTCATCGATCGCGACGATCTCGACCTCGATCTCCTTGCCCTGGGGAAATCTCTTTTTCAGATCTCCCTTTTCTGAATCCTTGAGCTCTTCCAGAGGAAGGAGTCCCCGGACCCCGGTCCCCAACTGAGGAAGCCTTATAAATACGCCATAAGACTTGCTGTTGTCGACAATCCCCTTAAGGACCTGCCCTACCTCAAGTCGAACCTTCTCCTCCCCTCCCTGGTCGGCAATCCACCGCTTGGCTGTAGCCTCGCGAAGGGAAAGAGAGATCCTTCGGCTCTTGTCGTCCATCCCGAGGACGAGCACATCGATAAGATCTCCTTCTTTTACAATCGTATTCGGATCGTTGACACGCTCGTAGCTCATCTCAGAGATGTGGACGAGGCCGTCCACCCCAGGGGCCACCTCCACAAAAGCACCGTACTCCGCCACTTTGGAGACTTTGCCCCGAATGATATCTCCTTCTTTGAATGCCAGACCCTTCTCCCATGCGTCGGGCTCAAGGGCTTTCATCGAAAGGGCAATTCTCTGACGGCCCTCCTTGTCCGGCTCTATTTTCAAAACCCTGACCTTCAGGTTCTGACCCGTTTTGAGAACCTCGGAAGGACGGCCTATTCTCGAATGAGAAATCTCGGAAACATGGACCATCCCTTCAATGCCTCCAAGATCGACAAAGGCGCCGAAATCGGTGAGTTTCGTCACCTTTCCCTCAACATCAAGACCGGGCCTGAGGGAAGCCAGCGTCTCTTTGGATCGCTTCTCCTGTTCCTCCTGCAAGAGGACCCGCCGGGAGACGACGACGTTTCGCCCTTTCTCCTTGATTTCCATGATTCGGAACGGGTACCGCCCTCCCACGTGCTCCTCAGGTTTATCGCAGTACCGAATATCGATCTGGCTGATGGGACAGAATGCCCGGACCCCTGAAAGATCGACCTCAAATCCCCCTTTAATCACTGCCGCGACTCTTCCCTCTACGGGAATCTGATCCTGTTGCGCCTCCCGGAGAAGATCGACGGCCTCTGCGCCCTGAACCTTGATGCCCTTGGTAAGATGGATCCCCTCGTGGGTCGATGCAATCCTCAAGTCAATCTGCTGACCTTCCTTCACGGTCAGGTTCCCATCCTTGTCGAGGAATTCCTCAGTCCCGGCAGCCCCCTCGCTCTTTCCCCCCAGATCGACAAAGACCGTATCTTTAGAAATCTTTACGATGATCCCTGATACCTTATCCCCGGGAACGAATCCCTTCTTCGGCGTTCCTGAATGAGCTTCGAATAGCTCCGCGAAGGTTGTTTTCTCGTCTGTTTCTCTTTCTGACATTGCCACACTCCTGTCTTAAATTCAGATAGTTGGTCCTTTTTTCCCAAAGCTTCCCGGACCGGGCGACCACGGTGGGCCGCCCCTACGAAACCCTCCCCTCGTGAAAAGGGACTACATCTTGAAGGGCGCAGCAAGCAGCGCCCCTACGAAAAATCAGGTCAGGATCAATCCCCTCAACTTGAAATTAGTCTCTGAACCATGGGAAACGATTTAATTACAAATTATAACTTGTTTTGGGCATTTAGAAAAGTCCCTTTCTGCTTCCTGCATAAAGTTCGTATTCAAGGAGTCGGCACTCAATCTCTCCGTTGAAGAAAGGGATCCTTCGTTTCGTCCGCAACCCCACCCTCTTTGCGAGATCGAGGTTTCCTGTAAAGAGATACCCCATGTATCCTTGGCACCTCATTTTGAAAAAATCCCCAATCCCTTTATACATCGCTCCAAGTTCTTTCTTATCCCCCAGCCGCTCACCATAAGGAGGATTGAGCATCACAATCCCCCCGCCTTCCGGAACAGGAGTTACAGAGTAGTCGCACACATCAAAATCGACCAATTGCCTCACCCCTGCTGTCTCCGCGTTCTTTTCGGCTGCATCGAGGGCCTCCCGGCTTATGTCTGTGGCAATGATCTTTCCGCCGGCAGATTTCTTCGCCATGGCCCTCGCTCTCTTTCTCATTTGATCCCAGATAGAATCCCGAAACCCCTTCAGATGCATGAACCCGAAATTGCTTCTCGAGAGACCAGGAGCTCTGTTTTGGGCGATCATGCACGCCTCGATGGCGAGGGTACCACTTCCACACATGGGGTTGACGAAGTTTCCCTTCCCATCCCAGCCGGTTGCAAGGATGGTCGCGGCTGCGAGGGTCTCCTGCATGGGAGCTTCCACCGGACTTTTTCTGTATCCTCGTCTTGAAAGAGGCTCCCCTGACGTATCGAGAAAGATGCGGCAGCGACTCCCTTCCCAGTGGAGATGAACCACGGCCTCCCTCCGTTCCGGACCAGAGTCAGGACGCCTGCCAAACTTCTCCATCAACCGGTCGACAATCGCATCCTTGCATTTCAGGTTTGCAAACCTGGAATCCCTGATGGAAGGAGTGGAAACGGTAGAGGTGATCGTAAGATAACCTGATTCGAAAAGATATTCCTCCCACGGGATGCCCGACACATTCCGGTAAAGCTCGTCGGAATCAAATGATTCGAATCCCTTGATAAAAAAGAGGACCCGCTGTCCGGTGCGGATGAAGAGATTGAGCCTCATCGCATCTTCCATGTCGCCTTCTGTTTCGATATTTGAGGGGCCTTCCGATAGGACCGGCAATCCCAGGGAAAGCACCTCCGCCGTGAGAATAGGAGGGATCCCCTTTGCACAGGTGATGACAATGCGGCTTTTTTGCATAATCAGTCAGAGAATAGAGAGGCTTCGGTCAAGGTCAGGGTAAGGATGCCCGTTTTGTAACCCTATCCATAGCCCATACGGCTGTATTCGGTGCTCGCCGGTCCCCGGGCCGTAAAAGAAAAGGCACATCCGGGGAGAATGTGCCTTTTCTTAACAAACCCTCGGCATGTTACTGAATTGAGATCAGCTCCACTTCAAAAACGAGAGTGGCGTTGGGGCCGATCGAGGCGCCTGCTCCACGCTCTCCGTAGGCAAGATTGGAAGGGACGAAGACCTGCCATTTGGCCCCTTCTTCCATTAATTGTAGAGCCTCCGTCCAGCCAGGAATGACGCCCTTGACCGGAAAGCTCGCTGGCTCCCCACGCTTATAGGAACTGTCAAACTCAGTCCCATCGATCAGGGCGCCCCGGTAGTTGACCTTCACTTTATCGGTTGGACTCGGCTTTTTGCCGGTACCGGGTTTGATCACCTTATACTGTAAACCGCTCGGAAGGGTGATCACCCCTTCCTTTTTCTTGTTCTCCGCGAGAAAGGCCTCCCCTTCCTTCTTGTTTTTCTCTCCAGAGACCTTTGCAGCTTCTTTCTGTTTCGCCATCATCTCCTTCTGGAAAGCCATGAGTGCTTCCCGGGCGTCCTTCTCCGTCATCAGGGTCTTCCCCCCCGATAGGGCATCCTTCAACCCCTTCATGAACAGGTCCACATCGAGATCGAACGATTGCCTCTTCAAATTATTCGCGATCTCCATCCCCATGCCGTAGCTCAGCTTTTCCTTCTCACTCTTGAACACCTGACTCTCCTGAGCACCCAACTGACCTGCCAGGAGCACCACTGCCAATGCAACCACCCATCGTGCCTTCATCGAAACTCCTTTCTACAAGTGATATTTAATCCCGACACGTTTCATTCTCCATTTGAGATTGCTTCGGTCGTTTCACTCCATCGCAATGACATTGCGGCATAGTCATTTTAACATTATCCCTTATCTTTGGTCCATGTCAACAGGGGTCACGATTTTTTACGTCCCCCTTCCCATGCCACCTTCGAAATGATTTCAGATCTTTCCGGGGACATGTTAAAATGAAATTGCAAAGTTCCACGGAAAGGAGGATTTCGGAATGCACGTTTCCATGGCCACAATGGGCCATCGCATGGTGGAAGGGGAGTCGGAAACGGCTCGGACAATGGCGGAGGCTTCGTCAACGCTTCTGGCATCCCTGAGCCCGGAGCAACGGGATCAGATCCTCTTTCCTGTGGCAAGTGAAGAACGCATGAACTGGCACTACGTTCCCCGGGCGAGACGGGGACTGCCGCTCAAAGAGATGGACGGCAGTCAACGAAAGTTCGCCTACCTCCTCCTTTCGACCGGGCTCAGCCGGGAGGGCTATACGAAAGCGATGAGAATTATGGGGCTCGAAACGACCCTTAAGATCATCGAAGGGGCCTCAAGACGCTTTGAACGAGACCCCGATCTCTATTACTTTTCCCTGTTCGGAAAACCGTCCGGCGAGTCCGTTTGGGGGTGGCGTGTTGAAGGGCACCACCTCTCCCTTAACTTCCTCATCGTCGAAGGCAAACAGATCGCTTCCACGCCCAACTTCCTCGGTGCCAACCCCGCGGAGGTACCCCGGGGAAATCCCCTCTCCGGCCTTCGGATCCTCTCCGCTGAAGAGGATCTGGCCCGCCAGCTCTTCGTCTCTCTCGACGAAGGGCAGCGCGGTCGGGTCCTGATTGCTCCGGAAGCTCCTCCCGATATCCTGACCGTGGCCGAGAAGCGCCTCCGTCTCGATGATCCCGTCGGAATGGCTGCCTCCGGGATGAGAGAAGAGCAGGAGCGGACTCTCATGAATTTGATCCTCGAATTTGTAAACCGAATGCCCCGGGATGTCGCGGACGCGCGTTTGAATCAGATGGAGAAGGAAGGCAGATCCTATATCCACTTTGCCTGGGCAGGCTCTGACAAGAGTGGCCAGCCTCATTACTACCGCCTCCACGGCCCTAGTTTTTTCGTTGAATATGACAACACCCAGAACAACGCCAATCACATCCATAGCGTCTGGCGGGATCTTCGAAATGATTGGGGTGAGGACCTTCTTCACGACCATTATCATCGATCCCATCGGACGGACGAATAAGATCGAGCAATAAGATTGGTACGTCTTTCGTAGGGCGTTAGATTTAACGCCTCTACGGAACAGGGATGTCAAAGTCCCATCCGGCGCGATGATTGTAACCGCTCTAAATTGTCATGACAGATCCGTCGCCCACGAACCATGAAAACCAAATACTTCCTTCTCCCGCTGGCAGGAGAGCGTACGGATGGGGGTTAATACGTGGGTTTCCCCCTCACCTTAATCCTTTCCCCGGAGGGGCGAGGGAGAGGAAGTGTTGACAAAGGCCGGTCATCTCTGATACATTCTCTTCTGTCTTTGAGAACGAAGATAATTACGGAAAAGGAGGAATTCCCATGAAAAGACGATTTGGCTTCATGATGTTCTGTCTGATGGTCGCACTTCTGTCTACCCCTTTGACTCCTTTGCCCGCCTTGCCCCAGGTTCCTGGTGGCACGGTAACCTATGCTGCTGGAGCGGACCCGGACAGTCTTGACCCGGCCAATGCAGAGAGCAATCCCTCGGAGGCAGTGAACCGGATGATGTATGAGAACATTGTCCGGTTCGACGAGCAGCTCAAGATTGTCCCGGGGCTCGCCACCAAGTGGGAGCAGGGAAAGGACGGGATGTCCTGGACCTTCTCTCTGAGAAAGGGTGTGAAGTTTCACGACGGAACTCCCTTCAACGCAGAGGCGGCAAAGGTTTTCTTCGAAAGGATGATCGGGCCGGAGAAACCCTCCCGGGCAGGCCTTTTCGTCCCCTTTGTCAGTACGGTGGACATCCTGGATGAATACACGGTCAAAGTCAACCTGAAGACACCCTTTGCTTTTTTTCTGAATAATTTGGCTCATAGCGCTTCCGGCATCATCAGTCCCGCTGCATTGAAGACTTACGGCAAGGATATCTCCCGCCGTGCCGTTGGAACCGGTCCGTTCAAATTTGTGGAATGGGTCCACGGCGACCATCTGACCATGGTCAGAAACGATGACTACTGGGGAGGAAAGCCCTACCTCGATAAGATCATTGTCAAGACCGTCAAGGAAGACAGTGCCAGGGTGATGATGCTCCAATCGGGAGACGCAGACCTGATCGTGCGGATCCCCTCGGAGGATATCCCCAGGCTCGAGAAGGATCCGAATTTGAAGCTCGACTCGACGGAAACCCTTCGGGACCTTTTCCTCGGGGTGAACTGCTACAAGAAGCCTTATAACGACGTCAGGATCAGGCAGGCCCTGGCCTATGCCATCGATAAGGAGTCGATCGTTAAGAACATCTACCAGGGAAGGGCATTAGTGGCCAACAATATGGTGACCCCCCTGACCACCGGTTACATTCCAATCAAGGGATACCCGTATGACCCCGCCCAGGCAAAGAAGCTTCTCGGGGAAGCAGGGTTCCCGAATGGATTCAAGGCAAAATTGTGGAGCCCTCAGGGACGATACCCGAAGGATTTTGAGATGGCTCAGGCCATTCAGCAACAATTGAAGAAAGTGGGTATCGATTGCACGCTTGACACAATGGAGTGGGCGGCCTATCTGACAGCGACCCGCAAGCCCCCGGAACAGGCAGATGCTGAGATCTTTGTCCTGGGATGGGCACCTTCGTCAGCCGAAGCCCGCTGGACCCTCTATGCGCTCTTTTCAGCCAATGAATGGGTTCCCAAAGGGAATAACCGCTTCTTCTATTCGAGCAAGGAATTTGACGAGGCAGTGGATAAATTTACCAAAGCCACGACCAGGGCAGAAATGGATAGATACCTGAAGATCGCCCAGGAGCTTCTCATGAAAGACGCCCCTGCTATTCCGATCCTGGTGACAAAGGAGACGATTGGCTATTCGAAGAAACTCCACGGCGTGATTAACTCGCCTCTCGAACTGACGTACTTCGATCACAAGACCTACCTGGAGAAATGATGGAGGGCCTTAACGAGCATTGACAAAGGAAAGGGCGACTCGACGACGGAGGTCGCCCTTTCCTTTAGAAATCATCGGAAGTGCGAAATCCGAAACAAATTCGAAACACCCAGATGCAAAATCCAAAACAGAAGAGTCAACCAGGTTTCGGAAAATTGGAAATTTAAACCTGGAATTTGATTCGGATTTCGAATTTTCCCATAGTCCCTGTGCCGATATGTTCTACGGAGTGTTGAAGAGATGCCTCGTTATATTCTGAAACGGGCACTGATGCTTCTTCCGGTTCTCTTCGGAGTTTCTCTCATCTCCTTTTCCTTACTTCATATGGTTCCCGGAGATCCAGCCGTGCTTCTGGCTGGAGAACAGGCTGACGAAGAGTTCATTAAAAAGGTCCGGAGCGACTACGGTTTAGACCAGCCCCTCTATGTCCAATATTTCCATTTCATCACCCATGTCGTTCGAGGGGATTTCGGAGTATCCATCCGAAATCGCGAACCTGTCATCAAACTCCTCAAGGAGCGATTTCTCTTCACGATACAGCTCTCTTTCCTCTCCATTTTGATTGCAGGCGCGATCGGACTGATTGCCGGAGTCATCTCCTCTACCAAGCAGTACTCCCTTTTCGACAATATGAGCATGGTAGGTGCTCTCTTTGGAATCTCGATGCCCATCTTCTGGCTGGGTTTGTTGCTCATGCTCGTCTTCTCCGTCCAGTTGAGATGGTTTCCCTCCGGCGGTAAGGGCACCTTCATGCACCTCATTCTTCCGGCCATCGCCCTGGGTGCGGCCTCATCGGCAGTCATCGCCCGGATGACCAGAGCCTCCATGCTGGAAGTAATTCGACAGGACTACATCAGGACGGCCCGGGCCAATGGGCTCCGGGAGTTCATCGTCATCTATAGACATGCCCTGAAGAATGCCATGATCCCTGTGATCACCGTCTTTGGCCTTGAATTCGGATATATGCTGGGGGGTGCCGTCCTGACCGAGACCGTCTTTTCCCTGCCGGGAGTGGGTCGTTTGATGGTCGAGGGGATCTTTCAAAGGGATTATCCCGTCGTTCAGGGATCGATGCTCATGGTGGCAACGACCTTTGTGCTGGTCAATCTATTGACCGATATCGCCTATGCCTTTTTTGACCCGAGAATACGATATGAATGAGGAAGCCGGGCCGAAGACAAGCCAGTCGAGAGAGATCTGGAGGAGGCTTAAACGAAATCGCACCGCCATCGTTGGAGGAATCATCGTCCTCCTCTTTGTCGCGATCGCTCTCATCGCCCCTCTGATCGCCCCCTACCCGCCTGACGAGGGAGAGCTGACGAAACGTTTGAACCCTCCAAGCCGGGAGCATCTCTTAGGGACCGATGCTCTCGGAAGAGACCTCCTGAGCCGGGTGATCTACGGGGCACGAATCTCGCTCCAGATCCAGGTGGTGTCGGTAGCCATCGCCCTTATCATCGGAACACTCCTTGGGCTGATCGGTGGCTATTACGGTGGGAAATTCGATCACCTGATCATGAGGCTCATGGATATTCTCCTGGCGTTTCCAGGGATTTTTCTCGCCATCTCCATCATTGCCGTCCTCGGCACGGGACTGGTCAACCTGATGCTGGCAGCCGGGATCTACTCCATTCCGCAATTCGCGAGAATCGTCCGCGGCTCTGCCATCACGTTGAAGGAAAAGGAATTCGTCGAGGCAGCCCGTGCCGTTGGCGAGAGCGATTTCGATATTCTCTTCCGGTATATCCTGCCGAACTCCATGGCCCCGATCATCATCCAGACCACCCTGCGGATGGCGACGGTTCTTCTCACGGCATCGGGACTGAGCTTCCTCGGCCTCGGGGTTCAACCTCCAACGGCCGAGTGGGGTGCCATGCTCTCGAATGCACGAGCCTATCTGGTCACCGCACCCCATGTGGCCACGGTTCCAGGCGTGGCGATCATGCTGGTGGTGATGGGCTTCAATCTCTTTGGAGATGGCTTGAGGGACTCCCTCGATCCAAGGCTCAGGGATTAAAACAATTTCAAAATGCGGATTGCGAATTGCCAAAGTAAAAACCAGATGAGCACACTCTTAAGCATTAAGGATCTCCGCACTCATTTTTATTCAGCAGGAAGGACCGTTCGAGCCCTGGACGGCGTGAGCCTCGACATCGAGGAAGGGGGAGCCTTCGGACTGGTTGGCGAGACTGGGTGTGGAAAATCGGTCACTGCCCTTTCCATCCTGAGGCTCATTCCGAGTCCTCCCGGGAAGATCGTCGGAGGAGAAATTCGTTTTAAGGGCAGGAACCTCCTCGATCTCTCTCAAGCCGGGATGAGATCGATTCGGGGAAAGGAAATCTCAATGATCTTTCAGGAGCCCATGACCTCCCTGAACCCTGTCTTTCGCATCGGAGATCAGATGGTCGAGGTACTCAGGCTCCACCAGGGGCTCGATAAATCACAGGCCCTCGGCAGGGCAGTCGAGATGATCGAGAAGGTCCATATCCCCGATGCCCGGAGCGTGATCAGGCAATTTCCCCATCAATTGAGTGGAGGGATGAGGCAGAGGGTGATGATCGCCATGGAACTCTCCTGCAGACCTTCTCTCCTGATTGCCGATGAGCCAACCACCGCTCTTGATGTGACCATCCAGGCCCAGATCCTGAGACTCATCAAAGAGATGAAAAAGGAGTTCCACACTTCCATTCTCCTCATCACCCACGACCTGGGAGTGGTCGCAGAGCTCTGCGACCGGATTGCCGTCATGTACGCCGGCTCAATCGTGGAGCAAGCTTCGGTGGACGAGATCTTTGCGAATCCGCAGCATCCCTACACCCGGGGCCTCTGGGGTGCTATCCCACTCATCGATCAGGAAAAGGAGACCCTCTCCGTGATTCCCGGGAACGTACCGGATCTCTCTCAACTTCCACCAGGATGTAAATTTCACCCAAGATGTTCCCTTCGATTCGATCCGTGCGACCGGGTCTCTCCGCCTCTTGTGGAGACCTCGCTCGGACATTCCGTCTCCTGTTTTCTTTACGGAGGGGCCAAAGGTCATGAGTGAACCCCTTCTTGAGGTGAAAGGGCTTAAGAAATACTTCCCCATTCTCGGGGGATGGAAACAGGAGAAGACCCTTGTCCGTGCTGTAGATGGGGTCTCTCTCTCCATTGAGAGAGGGGAAACCCTGGGGTTAGTGGGTGAGTCGGGCTGTGGCAAGACGACCGTGGGGAGACTGATCCTCAAGCTGATCGAACCAACCGAAGGAGAAATTTTCTTTGAAGGTACGAATCTCACCCATCTCGACAAGAACCAAATTCACCCCATGAGACGGTCCTTTCAGATCATCTTTCAGGATCCCTTCGCTTCATTAAATCCTCGAATGACCGTGAGCGAGATTGTGGGGCGTCCCATAGAAATTCATGGCTTGGCAGAACGGTCCCAGAGGGATGAAAAGGTCTGCCAGTTGCTGGAATCCGTCGGTCTGAGGAAGGAGCATCTCAGTCGGTATCCCCATGAATTCTCCGGAGGGCAACGCCAGAGGATCGGGATTGCGCGGGCACTGGCGACTCAACCCAAGCTGATCGTTGCGGATGAGCCTACTTCTGCCCTCGACGTATCGGTCCAGGCCCAGATCCTCAATCTCATGAAGCGTCTCCAGAAGGACTTCGGGTTGACCTATCTCTTCATCTCCCATAATATGGGTGTGATCCGCCACATCAGTGATCGAATCGGTGTCATGTACCTTGGAAGAGTGGTGGAAATGGCAGAAAAAAAGTTACTTTTTCAGTCTCCGGCCCATCCCTATACGAAGGCCCTTCTATCGGCAGTCCCCTCCCTCGACCCAAAGAAGAAGCGCGAGGAGGTGATCCTGGAAGGGGACGTCCCGAGCCCGATCCGTCCTCCCTCGGGATGCCGCTTTCATACGCGATGTCATAATGCTCTTCCAAAATGTTATGAAGAAGAGCCTTTCTTCCATCAGGTGGAGGATGGCCGCTGGGTTGCCTGTCATCTCTATGCTTAGGCCATTGGTCACTGGTCAATCGTCACGGGTCATTGGTCATTACTGATGGAGTCATTCGATTCTTGATTCGAGGAGGTTGGGATGTTTACAATCATCAAAGGTGGAGAACTCTACGGTCCCGACAAAATGGGCACGAAGGATGTCCTGATTGTCGGGAGAACGATTGCAAGGATTGCGGATCGGATCGACCTTCCAGACGACTTTGGCGCCCATTTGATTTTGGCCTCCGGCAAACGGGTGACGCCGGGACTGATCGACCTCCACGTCCATATCCTGGGCGGCGGCGGTGAAGGAGGCCATCGGACGAGGACCCCCGAGATCACCCTTTCCAAGATCACACGGGCAGGAGTAACAACGGTGGTCGGGTGTCTCGGTACGGACGATGTGTCAAGAAGGCCGGAGACCCTGCTGGCCAAGGCGATTCAACTCGAGGAAGAAGGGATTTCGACCTATATCTTTTGCGGTTCGTATCAGTTTCCTCTCGCAACCATTACGGGGAGCGTTAGAAAGGATATCGCCCTCATCCCGAAAGTGATCGGCGTGGCGGAGATTGCAGTCTCCGATCACCGATCCTCCCAGCCCACTTTTGAGGAGCTCTGTCGGGTGGCTGCAGAGGCGCGGGTCGGCGGAATGCTGGGTGGAAAGGCAGGGCTCGTCCATCTCCACATGGGAAGCGGGCAGAGAATGCTCGACCCGATCATCCGGATTGTGAAAGAGACCGAGATCCCTATTGGTCAGTTTCTTCCGACCCACGTGACCCGCACCGAACCGCTATTGAAACAATCGATCCAATTTGCGAGGATGGGAGGGAATATCGATTTCACGGTAAGAGGAAAGGATCTGAGTTTTCCTCTCGCTACGACGAAGGCCCTTCAATTGGCTACGGACGGAGGTGTCACCTTTGAGCAGATCACACTGAGTTCCGACTCCAACGGCTCCATGCCTGTCTTTGATGACAAGGGGAAAATGATTCGCCTTGCCGTGGGGGATATCCGGAATCTCTATGGTGAGGTCAAGGAGCTCGTGGCAGAAAATTTTGCGCTGGAGGATATCCTGAAAATGGTCACATCCAATCCTGCAAAAAGGGCGGGGATCTTCCGGACGAAGGGAAGCCTGGAAGAAGGAAAAGATGCAGACCTTCTGATCCTGAATAAGGAGTTGGAGATCGAGACGGTGATCGCCAATGGACAGATTATGATCGATCACGGAGAGGTACGGGTGAAAGGGACATTTGAGGAGTAGAGGAGAAGTCGAATGAACCCATTGATCGGAATCACCTGCTCAAGGGTGATAGGAGGAGCCTGGGGACTCTATTCTCCAGGACATTTTATGGATTACACGTTCAACGAGTACAGTGAGGCAATTCGCTACTGCGGAGGTGCGCCCATTCTCATCCCCGTTGCCCAGACCACGGACACTCTCGAAACGATCCTCGGACGGCTGGATGGGCTCCTTCTGAGCGGTGGACCGGACATCAATCCGAGGGCCTACGGAGAGCAACCCATCGAAGGCCTTGGCGAAATCGATGAAGGGCTCGACCGGATGGAGCTGGAAGCGGCACGAGTGGCCCTCCGGAAGAACATTCCTCTCCTTGCCATCTGCCGGGGCATTCAGACCCTTAATGTCGCTCTCGGTGGGACCCTCTATCAGGATATTTCGAGACAGGTTCAGGGAGCGATCAATCACGTTCAGAAGGCGGATAAAGGCGTCAATACCCACTCGATTCGCATTGAAGGCAAGACGATCCTTTTCAGCGTTTTCAGGAAGAAGGAGATCTGGGTCAACAGTAAACATCATCAGGCAGTCAAGGACGCGGCTCCCCCTCTGATGGTGAGCGCTCGTTCTGAGGATGGGGTGATCGAAGCGGTTGAGGTTCCCTCAAAGAAATTTGCCCTCGGGGTTCAGTGGCATCCCGAGGGCACATGGAAAGAAGATCTCTGCTCGAAAAAACTCTTTCGGGCCTTTGTCCAGGCCACTTCAAAAGGGTTCAAGCTTAAGAAAGAGTGATCATGTTTTTACAAGCTTCTCCTTCTCCTTCTGGTAGGCCTCCTTGCCGGCTTCAATCGCGGTCGTGATGATTGATTTCTTTTCCTCGACGACTTCCTTCCCCTTTTCCACCGTCGAAACCACCTTCTCTTTAATCTCATCGAAGCAGGCTTCGGCCTTTTCTTTTACCTCTTCGACCAGACCCTTAACCTTCCCTCTCACCTCCTGGCCTGGCTTCGGGGCGAGCAGCAACGCAACACCTGCGCCCACCAGTCCGCCAATAAAGAAGGCAAGAAACGTCGCACATGAATTGCAGCACTTCTCCTCGCTTCCCATTGTTTCCTCCTTTCCTTTGCCTTAGGGCAAACACTCGATCCTAACAAAATGTGATCGCCCGACTTGCGCCATTCCCTCCCCGAAGACGGGAGAGAGGAATCATTGCTTCCCCTTGCCCGAAATGAGGCTCTTCAAAAGAACCTGAAAAGCTACCCTGATGCCTGCTTTCAAACCGGATGCCTCCGCGGTCGCCAGGGAGGTAATATTTTCTACCACGCCGGTCACGGATCTCACGTTTTCACTGAGCCTCTGCACGTTTTGACCGATCTCTCGCGCCGAGCCCGAAAGGACCTTCACATCCTCTGTGACTTTCGTCATATTATCGGCCACTTTTTTCATGCTGTTCAGGGTCTCCTGCATTTGGCCCAGGGCTGGGTTCAAGGAGCGCTCCGTTGTTTCGACAAAGCCTTTTAAGCTCCTGGCGGTAGATCTCAACTCAATAATTCCTATGGCGAGAAGCACAACCGCAGCGATGATGGCAAGGCCGATAATCCAAGAGAGCGTTGGATCCATTTGATCACCTCCTTATGGAGCTTCTGCGAGCCCCTGATGCCTTAAGAGCGAACGAAAACCACCTGTTATTCTATTGTATTCACATTTTATCCCGCTGTAAAGTTTTTTGTTTCAACGGCCGGCGGGCCCTCGAAAAAATTCACCCTTTTTTTCACTCTTTTTCCTTGACATCCCATTTTTTTGTGATATCCTAAAATTATGGAAACTGATTATCTATAGATAATTGACTTCCACAATGTCCGTGCTCAATGAAGGTCTCCTCTTATGGTAGATTATACCACACGATTCAGCGAGATGATGAAAAAGTTGAAAGCCAGGGGGTGTCGTCTCACCCCTCAGCGGCTGGCGGTGGCCAAGATCCTTGCAACGAGCGAGGAACATCTGAGCGCGGAGAAGATCTACGATCGGGTGAAACCGGACTTTCCCTCTACGAGTCTGGCCACCATTTATAAAACGGTGACCCTCCTCAAGAAAATGGGAGAGGTGATGGAGATTGGCTTTGTCGACGGCAGCAATCGATACGACGGAACCAGGCCCTATCCTCATCCCCATCTGATCTGCATGAAATGCAAGACCATCCTTGATCCGGACATTCCCACGCTCAGTAAATTGCCTAAAGAACTGGCTCAAAGAACGGGTTACCAGATCATCAATCATCGACTCGATTTTTTCGGAATCTGTCCCAAGTGTCAAAAAAAGGAACAACTCAGGAGCTGAAGATTCCAAGAGAATCTGCCCTTGCCTGCGCGCTGAAGCGATACAGCGCGTAAGCGTGTCCGTAAATAGAAACAGACAAAACAACTCAGAGAGGAGGAACCAATTTATGTCAAAGACAGAAGAATGTTTGAAGGAGGCCTTCGCGGGGGAATCCCAGGCAAACCGGAAATATCTGGCCTTCGGAGCCAAGGCGGATCAGGAGGGACATCCTCAGGTTGCGCGACTCTTTAGGGCTGCGGCAGAGGCTGAGACCGTCCACGCCCACAACCATCTCAGGGCACTCAAAGGGATCAAGAGCACCCAAGAGAACCTCCAGGAGGCGATCGCTGGCGAGACACACGAGTTCAAAAAGATGTATCCGGAGATGATCGAAACGGCCAAAACCGAGGGACAGAAGGAAGCGGAGAGAAGTTTCAACTATGCCAATGCCGTCGAGAAGGTTCATGCCGAGCTCTATCAAAAACTTCTAAACGGACTCGGAGGCTCTCAGGAGGATTACGCCTACTTCGTGTGCCCCGTGTGCGGCTACACAGCAGAGAAGGAACCGCCGGGAAACTGCCCTGTCTGCGGAACAAAAGGGGAGATGTTCAAAAAAATGGGATGATGAAAAGGAGGAGGATATGGACCAGTATCGTTGCAGCGTCTGTGGTTATGTTTACGATCCGGAAAAGGGAGACCCCGATAATGGGGTGAAGCCTGGAACTCGGTTCGAAGATATACCCGGAGAATGGGTATGTCCCGTCTGCGGCGCTCCGAAGGATATGTTCGAAAAAGCATAGGCGTGAAAGACGGTGATGCATCAAGGAAAAGAACAAGGAAGGAGGAACTTATGGCACTGAAAGGGTCAGAGACGGCAAAAAGCCTTTTGACTGCGTTTGCAGGAGAATCGCAGGCGCGAAATCGTTATACCTACTTCGCCAGCCAGGCGAGGAAGGAGGGCTATATACAGATCGCGGATATCTTCGAGGAAACGGCAAATCAGGAAAAAGAGCATGCGAAACGATTCTTTCAATTCCTGGAAGGGGGGGATCTGGAGGTTCAGGCCGCCTTCCCCGCTGGAGTCATCGGGACGACAGGCGAAAATCTGAGGGCGGCAGCCGGCGGCGAGCACCACGAGTGGACGAACCTTTATCCTTCCTTCGCAAAAATTGCACAGGACGAAGGTTTTGAGAATGTCGCAAAGACCTTCTCCGCCATCTCCATTGCCGAGAGGCAACACGAGAAACGATACCTTGGCCTTCTGGCCAACATCGAAGGGAGCACCGTCTTTAGGAAAACGAACACCGTTGTCTGGCGGTGTCGCAACTGCGGCTACCTCCACGAGGGCAAAGAGGCCCCTCAGAGTTGTCCTGCGTGTACCCATCCACAGGCATACTTCGAACTGCTTGGTGAAAACTGGTAATGAGATAAAACGATGAACCATGAACGATGAACGATAAACGATCTGTTTGTTTATCTTTTTTCGGTTCATTGTCCATGGTTCATCGTCCCTTGTTCATCGTTCGTAGTTTGAAGAGGAGGTTCTTATGACGACGCCGCGACATTGCCCCGGTATGGAGCAGTTTAAGAATCTGCGATCCTTTACCTGCCACTGTCCCGATTGTGGAAAGGAAGCGGAGATTTTTTCCGACGAATTCGATAAAAGACATATCTGCAAGGGCTGCGGCCAGGAGATCGATTTCACGCGATGTGAACTCGCGGGAGCTGGGCAAGACCCTTCACCGAGATAAAGAACCTCCCCGGACAGATGCCGGAGGGTATTTGCCTGACCATCATGATGGAGACATCTGGTCTCGTTCTTTGGGCCCCTGGATTCCGGCTCTCGCTCGCCGCGCAAGCGCTTGGCGCAGCGGGCCGGGATGACAGAAAAGGATCAGGCCTTTTCTTCGTCTCTCCGGCGAAAGCCCTGCGCACCATGCGAACCTCCATTTCATCGAATCCCTCCCTCACCCGTGACTCAAATCCAGAGGAAAACCCATGCGTTCCTTTTTTTGTCAAACATAGTTATAATGGGACCGGGATGAGCATTGGCCAGAAGAAAAAAGCTATTGTTCACATCGCCAAGGGAGATCTTCATTTAGATGAGCAGACCTACCGGCAGATCCTGAAAGGGGTGGCAGGCGTGGAGAGCGCAGCCCAGTTGACCACGGAAGGGTTCGAGAAGGTCATGAAGCGCTTCCAGGAGATGGGATTCAAAGGCCTCCTGCGTCACCCCGATCATACGGTACCCAAGGGACGATTGATCCCCGAAGACAGCCCTCAGGGTTTTGAGTCGATCACATCGGGCCAGGAAGAATTCCTCTCCTTTCTCCGGGAGAGGTTAACCTGGGACGAAGGCCATTACCGTAATTTCTGCAAACGGATCATCAAAAAACCCGATCCCTTGACCAAGCGGGAGGGTCAGAAGATCATCATCGGATTACTGGCCATCTTGAGGCAAAGAACTCGCACGGGTGGACTCGCCCCGTCCACCGTTCAGGAGGGGAACTTATGAAGAGGTATCTGAAGATTGGGCTTGGCGTCGGCTTGCTCGCTTCTCTGGTGTTCGTCTCCTTCAGTAAGGAGACTTCCCCTCCCTTCGTGGAGATGGAAATAAAGGGGGTGAGCATGGATACGATCGGGAAGAGCCCGGTCGTGATCCTCGTCAATAAGGAAGAGAACAGGATGCTTCCCATCTGGATCGGGCTGCTGGAGGCCAATGCCATCGATAAGGAGCTCAACGCTGTAACTTCCCCAAGGCCGATGACCCATGATCTTCTCCATTCGATTCTCACAAAGATGCATCTCCAGGTGAAGGAGGTAAGAATCATCGAGTTGAAGGAGAATACCTACTTCGCGACGCTCTTTCTGAAGTCCGGAAAAGAGCTCATCGAGATCGACGCCAGACCGAGCGATGCCATTGTTCTTGCCCTGAAATCGAAAGCGCCGGTCTTTGTGGCCGCTGAAATTCTGAAGGAGCAGGGAATCTCTTTCACCAAGAAGGGAATCTTTGGAGAGCGATCTGGGATTCGAACTCAGGAACTCACCCCGGCCCTTGCCTCCCATTTCGAGTTCAAAGAGAAGAAGGGGGTTCTCGTCGCCGAGGTCCTTCCGGGAAGCATCGCAGAGACTTCCGGAATCAAGGCAGGGGATATCATCACGAAGATCAACTCCAGAGAAGTGAGGGGCGTTGAAGAATTTGAAAAGGCCTTCGACGAGGTGAAAGCCGGCGATTCGGCGCGGATCCTGTTCTTCAGAGATGGTAAAGTGAAGGAAGTCACCCTGTCCGCGAGCCCCTGATCCACGCTTGCCGGGGTAGAGTGAGGTCAGCTGTCGAGACGCTTCACGATCGGAATCTTCAAGAATCGGACCCCCTCCTCTTTCAGAAGGGTTTCCTCGTCCGGGGTGGCTGTCCCTTTGATATTTCTCTCTTTTGACTCGCCGTAGTGGATCTTCAAAGCTTCCTTGGCAAAGTCATATCCTACATCTTCAAAGTGTTTATCGAGGTATTCGTGGATGACTTGAAGGGCCTGCTGGGGATCGACCTTCCCTTTCTTCTTCTCACCATTTTTCTTGATCGCAAACGTCGAGAGGGCCTTTTCGACCTGGTCATCATTACAGACAGGACAGTTGATAATGCCGCGGCTTTTCTGTTCCTCGAAGGATGCGGAATCCCTGAACCAGCACTCGAATTTATGCCCGTTTGAACAAATAAGATCAAAAGCGATCATACCTTCACCCCAGAATTACTCCTTATGTAACACCAGAAATCCTCCTTTGGCAAGCCTTACCCCTTACCTTTCCCCTCCCGATATCCCCCCTCGGCCAGTCGAGCCCCACGGGCAAAGCCCGTCACCCTGTACTTTGGACCCCACTGGGACGACTTCCCGGCCAAACGCTGGTGCATTCACGGCCAGAAGCCGTGACCTTCTGCTGCCGGAGTAAAGCGTATCATGCCTTCGATCGTGATTTCTCCTTCCACAAGAAGTCCGCATTCTCTCATGTGTATTTCGGCCCCCGGGCCAAACTTAACCCGCCAGTTGCATTAAGCAGACTCGGCAGGAACACTTCCAAAGCCTTGTAATGCGGCTTTTATTGGAATCGAATGGGTTATGGAGAACTTCACCGAGAGTGAAGTCCCTCAAAGTAGGTGGAGCGTGGTGCTTGACCTCTAAAAGGTTCCGCTACAAGGCCTTTTCAGCGTCCCCGCCGAGTCTGTTTCGGCGATTTGTTTGCAACGTTAAGGTTAACACTTTCGCCTGCAAGTCTTCAGATATGCCAAAACTTAGCGGTTGAAGATCGCGGAGTGAGAGCAATCAGGGTGAATTTCTCTTGGGTAATCCGATGAGCATATGAATACCAAATCTTGACTCTTTTTGATCTCTTGGAAACACGAAGTAAATAGCAGATACTGAGCCTTCCTAAAATGGAGTTCTGCCTCGTCCCACTGGGTCATTGGTTGCACCTAATGTTAACTTCTATACTATTCGGAAATCGCTGATTACTGGTCGAAAGAGTGGAGAACGACCCGCCTCAGCCAGGCCAGAAATCTCACTGGCGCAGGAGCAACAGCCAGTTTGGCCCACGTCAACTCGCTTCACGCCCAAAAACTCTTACCCCATTCTTTCCATGGGAGGTCCGTTTTTTTCTCCCAATCAGATCCGAATTTCGAGTCAAAATACCTCTTCAACCTCTCCATCAGACGTTTCCAACCGGGTAAATACTCATACTTGAGAACATCTTCCAGAAAGGGAACGATCTCTCCCATTTTTTCCTTTGGGAGATAGGCCATTGCCCCCATTTTAAAGGAACGGTTGAGCGCTTCGTAATTGAGTGAGTGACCCGTGAGCATGGCCACCTTAAAATGTCGTTTGACAGCAGATTCCAATAAATTGAACCCATCAACACCCATGATGTCAAGGATAACCACGTCATAGGTCTGAGATTCTATCTTTTTCGCTGCTCCATGATAGGTGGTGGCCATTTCGAATTTACACTCCGGTGCGGCTTCCAGAATTTCCTCCTTTAAAACGGCCAGAACATCTGGTTCGTCGTCAACAACTAAAACCCTCTTACCCTCTAAAGTGGATTTAGCCATGATGTTTCCTCCTTTTAGTTTTGAAGATTTAGTCGATTTTTATAAAGAAGGGACAATTCAGGAGAGGCAGAAAAGAAAGGCCCCAAAGGGAACTCGGAATTCCCCTGGAGCCTTCATATTGGATCCTTCTGAAAACCCCACCTTCTCATTTTGCGCCCCAAAATGTTAAAGGTTAAAGTGATGGGTTTACTGAGCTATGGAGGGGTTACAACCAGCCAAACAATACTCTTTTGGTCCCAGGCAATCAAGGGGAAAATTGCCTACCCAACCTGTCCTCATTTCCCGGCCAAAATTGCTGATTTCGGTTTGAAGTATTGTATTCTAAAGGAAAATGCCAAAAACTCAACTTCAGGAAGAAAGAAAGATTCCCCTCCAGTCCTATTTCATTTCTCATGCCCTATCTTCTCCTCAAACCCCTTCCAGAACTCTTTGTCAGTCATCTGCCAGTGTTTCCCCCAGCGGGCAGCAAAAAATCCCTTTAGATTTTCCAGAAGCCTCTTCCACCCGGGCAGGTATTCGTATTTCAACACATCCTCCAGGAAGGGAACGATCTCCCCAAGCTTTTCCTTCGGGAGGTAGGCCTGGGCTCCCAGTTCCATGGAACGTTTCAAGGCCTCAGGGGAAAGGGCATGGGCGGTGAGCATGGCAACCGGTAACTTCCGCAGCACAGCGCGTTCCAGGAGATCAAAACCGCGAACCCCCATGATATCGAGAATCACAATATCATAGGTGTGGGAGGCAAACATCTGAGATGCTTCTTCAAAGGTGGTCGCCTTGTCCAATTTACATCGGGGACAAGCACCGAGGATCTCCTCTCCCAGAACAGTCAGGACATCAGGTTCATCATCGACAGCGAGGATGCTTTTGCCATCAAGAATGCATTCTTTCATGATCCCCTCTTCTCGTTCCCGGACCGCTAACCGAATGAGTTATTGAGTGAATGAGTTCATAAGTGACTCATTCTCATATTTGCCATTGAGTCCCTTGTGAATGGGACTCTAACCTGTCGCCCCACTTGGCGGACGCACGTTCAGAAAAAACACCTTCGGTCATTGTCTCCTAACTCAAGAGTACCTATCCATAATGACAACGAAAAGGAGGTAAACAACGAACGCAAACATCGCCACGAGCAACATTTCATCGTTGAGTCTCATCATATTCGCCCTCCATCCATATGCCAACGCAGATATGAGAACAGTCACCCTTCAAAAATTGGTCCGAGCCCTCCTTGCTTGGACTATTCCCATGGCAAGAATGGCCTCCTTATCTTTGCCTCGTTTGGATTGGAGTATGTCTGCTTGGCAGGCCCTTAAAGACCTGACTCTTGAGGAAATCGATCTGGAGGAGGAAGCAAATTCTTCGGATGACAACTTCAGCTTCGAGGAGGTAACTTTAAAGGTCTTTCTCCCTTTATCACCCCCTTTGGAAAGAGAATGCATCATGGGGACTGTTGATTTAACGATACCAAAAGCGGCAATTATGTCAATACCAAAAATGAGATTGTGAAAACTTTCCTTAAACTCTGCCAGCTTTGTCTGATGAAAGGTTAATGGCAGGATATCTTGCCACATCCAACTCCCCAAAAGGAATAAGGAAATGTCTCTATTCGATCTTCGAACCATAGCTTTTTTGGCCTTGAAAAACGCAAGGTCCGTAGCAGATCGAAATCGAAACTTCTAAGAAGGAAGAAGCCGCGTCATTCACCTCGGTTATCTCCTTCACCTCCTAATCTTTAGGCTTGTGCGGATTCGGAACTTAACGATTTCCATTTGCTTAGTGGATACGGGGCCATCATCGGCGGGAATGGAGCAGTGCGGAATTCCCGTCCGTGTAAATGGCATTGATAGCTGAATCACCTCAAACTCAACTCCATATACTTTGTCGTTGGGTCCCCTGGGGATGCTATCATTACTTTGTATACTGTTGCTTGGTAAAACATAGCATCGCTCCTTGCCGAACGAGTCTGTAGGAAAAATCCTTTTGACGAATGAGAACGACGTCTTCTGGGGTCACTTGACCCTTCCCAACCATGATTGTGGGGCATTCTGTGAGGTCACTTTTTCCTGCATCTCGCCGAAGAATCTATTTGGGAAGTTTTTCTACAGCCTCAACGGCCCCGCTGAGCTGCCCCCGATAGGGGGTCAGTTCGAGCGGATTGTTCCCACGCGCGAGTCAGCGCGTGAGGGAACGATTCGCTTCAGCTCAGCGGGTTAGGCCCGGTGCGCTTACTCAATGATGGGTTGATTGCTTCCCAAAGCCCTGGCCATGTAGACGCCTCACAATGCCACAATTCGGTTCAGGCTTTTGCCCGTTTTTCACGGTGAAAATATCAAACTCCCTTAGTTGATTATTGGTGGTCCAGCCGATATCCTTTTTGAGATCTTTCGGATCAACTTGGCGTACGATTTGTCTGGAAAGGTCAATTGCTGGCTTGTACATCGATGCCTTCGTGTAAAGATACTTGCTTTTGTAATTGCCTTTTCCGTGGAGATCATCGATTGACAAATTGTATGGCAAATCTGGAATAGCTTGATGAAGCCAGCCCCAGGTCAAGAACAAACCCGTGATTACAATATCCGGCTTGATGACTTCAAACCCAAGATCCATCATTAGATGTAAAGCGGTGAGGTCGTTCGTATATCCAACGGTCTCCATAAGGTATGTGTGAATCGGCCCTACGTCGCTTACATTCATGCTATTGGTAAGGAAGTGCATTACGCGGGAGTATGGGCGGGTTTGTTTTGAATGAAGAGCTTTAGTCTTTCTCAAAAAACGCACAAATATGTTCTCTATCAATTAAAACCGTTTCGCCTTCTTTTAAATCGTTTGGGGATGCAACATTGATAGCGATATTGATAGGTTCAAAATATTCTATTTCGGCTTCAAAGTCTTTTTCTTTTTCGAGTGTTTTTGTAATCTTCAAATGTACACGGCTTTCTCCATATTTGGCTACGACTTTCATTCCAACTTGGACAGAAACTACGTCTGCCGGGCCGAACGGTTTGAAATTTAGGGAGTTATGGATTGAGCTGTGTGTAGACTGTCCAGAGCACTTTTTCCAGTTTGGTCTTTTCTGTATCATTTTAAAAACCTCCCGAAAAAGAATTTGAGTTATGGACTTCGATCTTTGAGGAAACGCCCTTGCCGGTAGCCCTCGAACGCCTCTACGCTATGCCATTCTTCTGTCTCTTCGTTATGTCGCCATCCCTCCTTTGTCACCTCGGTGCGATCAAATTGAATAGCTTGTCGGCCCGTTTCGGATCGAGGCGTCGCAGTTTCTGGACGGCATCCAGGGCGGCCGTCCTGTTGCCAGACTGGAAGTAAGCGATCCCGAGGAAGTACCACGCATTGGCATACCCCGGATTAATGCGCAGGGCTTGGCGATAAGCCTCGACGGCGTCGTTGTAGCGATCGAGATCGTCGTAAACGCTCCCGAGGAGGAACCAGCCAGGGGCATCCTCCGGATTAATGCGCAGGGCTTGGCGATAGGCCTCGATGGCGTCGTTGAAGCGCTTGAGCTCGGCGTAAGCGCCCCCGAGGGCGAACCAGTCGTCGGCATCCTCCGGATTAATGCGCAGGGCTTGGCGATAGGCCTCGATGGCGTCGTTGTAGCGCTTGAGCTCGGCATAAGCGCCCCCGAGGCTGTACCAGGCGGCGGCAGCGTCGGCATCCTCCGGATTAATGCGCAGGGCTTGGCGATAGGCCTCGATGGCGTCGTTGTAACGCTTGAGCTCGGCATAAGCGCCCCCGAGGCTGTACCAGGCGGCGGCAGCGTCGACATACTCAGGATTAAGACGCAGGGCTTGGCGATAGGCCTCGATGGCATCATCATAGCGCTTGAGGATGGAGTAAGCAAAACCGAGGCTATACCAGGCGACAAATTCTTTCGGTTCGCTTTTCGTCCACTTCCGGCTCCAGTCGAGCAACCCCTGCCAGTCCTTCATTTGTTTCAAGGCGGTAGCGCGCTTCAACCATTCGGTCTGGCTGCGACCCTCAGCGGCTGGTTTGCGGCCCGGCTTAACCTCGTTTATCCACTCTACGGGCATAGCGAAATTGAGGCTCTGCCCGCCTTCCAGATAAAGTGTTGTCAGGCCGACAAGCCGGCCTTCCCCATCGAACAGGCCCCCGCCGCTCGAACCCGGGGAGATAGCCGCTGTGGTCTGAATCAGGGGAGGCGGACCGCCCCGGAGCTGCGCAACGATGCCATCGGAAAGGGAAAGCTCCAGACCCCTTGGCGCCCCCACTGCATAAACCGGGACCCCCACCTTCAGGCTCGCCGCCTTGCCGAGCTGCACCGGCTTCCCTGTAATACCCTTGGCATCGAGGATGCAGATGTCCTTGTCTCCGTCTTCCGCATACAGGGTGGCGGGAACAAGCTGTTTGCCCCGGCCCACCAGATAGGAGGCACCCCCTTCAATGACGTGGCAGTTGGTGGCGACCCTGCCGGAAGAAATCAGCACCCCGCTCCCCTGGCCTTTCACCTTGCCTTGGGCGTCTATGGTTTTCACCACAACAACGGCATCCTTGACCTTGTCGAAAATCTGGTCGGGCGTAAGGGCATGGACCTGTGCGGGAAGGATCGAGAGGAAGAACACAGCGACGATCAGCTTCAAACTGGTTATAAAAATACGTCCCTTTGCATATTTTCCCTTGATAGGCTGAAAATGGCTTTTGATATAGATCAAAGCGATTGGAGGGCCAGCAAAATGTTCTTTAACCGGTGGAAAAAACAGAAGATCGAGCCTGTGCGCCATATCCTCATCCTCCTTTTCTAAACAAATTGAAAGTTTATTCATCCTTCTTCCCTTACTTTTCCTTTTAGGGAAATACACCTTAGCCCTTCCTCTCTGAGAGAACCCGATCTCCCTTTTCCGGGTAAGTTTCTCCCCATTTGGCTTCCGGAGTATTAAAAACCTCTTTCAGGTTGTCCTCAAAGACATACCACCGGGTTCCTACCTTCCGGGCCTGAGCTTCCGGTGGCCCATATTGGAATCTCGTCGCTTATTATACAAAAAAGCGACAGGATGTCGCAAATTTGTTATCCACAAGTGAGGAAAATAAAAGACTTTCTAAGAAGAGGAAAATGAAAATGTTGCCTTTTTATGTAGAAGGCGAAAAGAAAATTGCATGTTGTAACTTGATGATTTCAGCCATATCCTATCTTCCCATTCAATGATCCCAAATTGCAAAATACTTTGATTTCGACGGTGACGACTTCCACTGAGAAAAAATATCTATTGTCTTGCCGACGTTGACGGCTGTTTGTTTAACCGATTCAATCCAGCTTGGAAGGTCATCGATAGTGGCAAAGTCTCCATCCGCAACTTGTGCATATCCTAGGCTCCGAGTAGCGTAGGACTCCCTGGTCCTTTCGAATCCATCGCCACAAATCATCAGCTTGATAATTTCATTTGACTTTGGATGTTTATTGAAGTGACACATAGCCATTACAATCGGCCCGAAAGGGTCTCCGCCGAGTTTTTCGCAGGCCAATAAGGCGAGTTGCTTTATGCCGTGACCAGATCGCATTGCACGATTTCGCGCCTCATTTTCGGTAAACAAACCTGACTCAATACCGGCGTGTTTGATCGAAATCTCTAAGGACTGGAACAGTTGGCTGACGAAAATCGGTATCACAGCAGGGTTATTATTCGGGAAGTTGTAGTCATTACCGAATATTCGCTCTGCGGAGAGGGCATAAGCCAATGCAGCTTCGCGGCCCGTGAAGATATGATTCTTCTGCGTGCTCATTTCGTTCTTTCCTCCGAAATCATTTAAAGGCAACAGGGACGATGACCTTTATATCTCCAGTGAACATCAGAAATACGTCATCGGCCTGAAAATTGAGCAATGAGAGTTCCCTCTGCAAAGATCTAAGCAGTTCGGCGTGCTTCGGGATGCTGTCCCAGAACTCCAAGTGATCAAAAAGGATGATAAGGCTGGAGCCCCCGGGTAAGCGATAGTCCCGATAGTTCCGAAGGATTTTCTTTTTAGCTATCCTTAGCGTGCGATCTATTGCGGATTGCTGCCTGGAGATGTCATTGACACCCGATCCCTTGAAATTAGTAATGCCACGTTCATTTAACTGCCTCCCTTCCTCATGAAGCTCTTGGCCATCGATTGGAAACGTAATTTCAACAAACTCGTGCTCACTTCCCGTCTCCCTGTCAATCACGATAGCATCGTGCCCAGGTGTGCCTTGCCCGGGTGTGCCTTGGACAAGAGCGCAGAGAACGTCGTCTCTGGCTCCATATTTCCAAATGCAGTAGCGACTGAATGGCATTAACTCCTCCAGAAAGGTTTTGAACGGAGCTTTCCGAAGGCGCGCATCATATTTCAAGTTACGATCTTGATAGATGTAGTTATAGGTCTCGCGGACATAGGCGGCAAGATCCGAAGGTGTACGCGGGATCGTGAAGTCCTCTCTCGTGATTTTAATTTTTGTCATATATTGCGCCAAACATTGTGTGGTTTCTATTTTTCCAAGAAGTTTAACACCTCACCAGGGGGATATTAATTCTTTAAAAAATGTCGCTTTTTTACGCAGAAGGCGACAAGAGATTGGACGTATCTTTCTTCAGAAATCGACAAACTCTAACGCAAAACCGTTTTTGGAAAGCTGTGCTTTCTTGAAGAATACATTTTTATGATGACCCTTTCGGATCCAGCATTTGAGTCGCACTTGGTCCTCGGGCGTCATGTGTACCCCAAAGATCACACCTCGCAACTGGCCAACTGTGTAAGTCCTAATCCGGTCACATTCTGCTTCTACATGCATTAAAACCCGATATTCCTTTTCATGCTGCCACTTCTTGTATTTCGTGATAAGAGTCATATACGCCTGAAGGTCAATATCGTTGTGAACCTTAAAAACCGGAAGGTCGTCTTGGTATTGAACCTCCCTTCCAAAAAGCGGAGCGACATCTCCGACCGTGTCGTCTTCATCAATCCCAAATTGAAGACAAACACCTCTGTGGCGGTTCCCATAATAGGAAAACATCAAGATCATGTCGCATCCTTCGGTTGAAAAACACAAAACACCAAATGGTCTCAGAAGACGTCGAAGATGCAATCCAATATTGCAATCATACGGATCGTTAAATGTGGATGGGTCGGAGAAATACAACTCCCGTTTTGTGATCATCCTCCGGACGTGTTTTCTGCGGTTTTTGGTTTCGAGAGAACAAAACTTATAGAGAATTCGTCTCTTCATCGGACTCACCATTGTATTTTCTATTTCTACAGGAACATTTTATGCCTGATCAGGAAAATTATCAATTCTTTTATCAAAAAAAGAAAGGTCGCCTTTTTACACAAAAGACGACAAAGAATCGGGCAGAAAAATAGCCTTTCATATACTCCTTCATCATTGAACCAGGTACAGATAAGCCCATTATCGATTACCATTTAAAGTCTACACATTTTGATGAAACCTTTCAACAAGGACTTCAGGATGAAATCAACGGTCCCAATTGGGGTGGCACCAGCATCCTAAGATTGAACATAGCTTGCCACTGTGCGTCACCACAAAAGTTACAACCTGACAATCAAATCAACTCCCAGATTCGTTCCGTTTGTTACGGGTTGTAGTGTTGCATCGGGGCAATGTTTTCAAAAACGAGGAGGAAGTTATCCTTCTCTCTTCGAGATTGAGATGTTAACGCAGATGACTTGGTAGACTCGGTAGCCTACATAGGAATTGATCGAGGAATCCGGGCGGGCGCAGAAGGATCCAGCGGACGAAAGCTGAATGGGCCCCTCTTTAGTGGAGGACTTGGACGGCGGCTTGTGCCAGTTGAAATAGGTAGCGCGGGAAAAGACCTCCCACGATGATCACGACAACCATCACGGCAGTGAGGATGGTTGCAGGGGCGGATAGGCGGATGGCCGGCAGTTCCTCGTCCGGCTCCAGGAGGAAGGCCGCTTTCAGCACCTGAATGTAGTAGTAGAGAGAGACGACCACGTTGATCATGGCGATGAGCACCAATAGGAAGTATCCCCTCTCCATCGCCGCGGTGAAGACCAGGAACTTTCCGGTGAATCCTATGGTCGGCGGGATCCCCCCCAAGCTGAACACGCCCACCATGAGCGCCATGGCCAAGATCGGCGAGCGGCGGTGAAGCCCCGCCAGCTCCGCGATCGCGAGGTCGCAGCCGTCCGATGCTACCTTCACTACCACCAGGAAACAGGTGAAGGTCATGGTGAGGTAAGCCAGGGCATAGAAGACAGCAGCAGCATAGCCGGTTGGGTTCATGCTGAGGATACCAATGAGTGAGTAGCCCGCATGGGCTATGGCCGAATAGGCCAGCAGGCGCTTGAAGTCCTTCTGAACCAGCGCCACCAGATTCCCGTAGGTCATGGAGAGGATGGCGAGCGCAATGAGCACATGGGCCAGAGTCGTGTGGCCGTTGCTCATGGACACCAAGCGGGCGAGCATGGCCATGGCCGCCACCTTCGTGGCAGTGGCCACGAAGGCCGTCACCTGGTTGGCGGCACCCTGGTAGACGCCGGGTGCCCATACGTGGAATGGAAAGAGGGCCAGCTTGAAGAAGAAACCGCACAGCGTGAGCAGAAGCCCAATGAAAGCCATTGGGGTGCTCAGCAAGTCGGGCAGCTTCAGGGCCAGCTCGCTGATCAAGGTGGTCTTTGTCGCCGCGAAGAGAGTGGCCATGCCGAAAAGCATCAGGGCGGAGGTGGCAATCCCGCTCAGGAAGTACTTGATGCCCGCTTCAGTCTGGTGGCCGGCGCCGCTTCTCAACGGGACCAGGGCGTAGAGCGAGTAACTGGCCAGCTCCAGTGCGACATACATGGTCAGCAGTTCGAGGCTACTGACCAGCAGCATCATGCCCAGGGTACAGGTTGCCAGCAAAAGATAGAACTCCGAGTGCCTCCCCTCCTCAATTCCATTCAGGTTCGAGCAGAGGCAGACCACGAGGAAGAACCCCAGGGACAGCAGGCCCTTGAAGACCTGGGAGAAGAGATCGACTCGATAAGCTCCAGAAAGGAGGGACCCTTCCAGCCGGAGGCTCGCCAGCGTAACCGCCACCCCGAGGCCGGCGAGGAACAGACCCGCCAAGAAATCACGCCTCCCGGTGGGACGTATCACGGAGAGGATAAGGAATACGGCAGCCACCGCAAGAAAGTAAATCTCCGGGCCGAAGATCAACCACTTCATCTTGGCAGCCCTCCCATAAACGGAACCACAGCCGTTTGAACGAGATCCAGCATCAGTCTTGGGAACAGGCCGAAGAGTAAGATGGCCGCGACCAGGATCATCCTGGGCAGGCCGAGGCCAAAAGAGACGTCTGGAAGTTGAGCGTAGCGTTCATTCCGCGGTCCGTAGAAAGCCCTTTGAACTACTCGCAGCATGTAGAGGGCGCTCAGGACCAGGGCGCAGATGGCCAGCACGCCCAGTGCGGGGTAGACCTTGAGGGCAGAGATGAAGACCGTCACCTCCGCCCAGAAATTGGCGAACCCGGGAACCCCCATCCCGGCCAGCGCCGCCACGATAAAGTAGCCCGAAGCCACGGGCATGACCTTGCTCATTCCGCCCAGATCCGGGATCGACTTGGTGTGCGTCTTGTCGTAAATGTAGCCGAGGGATGAGAAGAGAAGGGCGGTCATCAGGCCGTGGGCGAACATCTGAAAGATTGCTCCGTTAAGCCCCTCCTCCGTGACTGTGGCGAGCCCCAATCCCACGATCCCCATATGGGAGACACTGGAGTAGGCAACCACGTACTTGAGGTCGGTCTGGGCGAGCCCCACAAAGATCCCGTAGACGATGCCGATGGTTGCCAAAACAGCCATCACGGGCGCCCAATACTCCCAACCCAGGGGGCAGAGAAAGATGCCCACCCGAAGGATTCCGAAGGCTCCTACCTTCATGAGGACGCCAGCGTGGATCATGCTCACCGAGGTGGGAGCGGCCACGTGGCCCACAGGAGACCAGGTATGAAACGGCCAGACGCCCGCGAGGATTCCGAAGCCTAAGTAGAAGAGGAGGAAGGCGAATCTCTGCTGTCCCGGCGTCAGGGCTCCCGGCTGCATGAGGGCCAGGATATCGAAGGTGTGCAGCCCTGAGGCCACTGCGATATACACGATACCGGGGAGGACCAGGGCGCTTCCCGCCAAAAGATAAAGGAAGAGCTTGAGGGCGCCGTACTCCTTACGCGTTGTCCCCCAGATGGCGATGAGCGGATACATGGGGAAGAGCGAGACGTCGTACCAGACAAAGAGGAAGAAGAGATCCATGCTCATGAAGAAGCCGAAGACACCGAGTACGAGCACGAAGGCAAACGCGAAGAACTCCTTGACCCGTCCCCGCAGCTCCCACATGGTCAGAACGCCGGTGAAGTGCACAATCCCGGTGAGCAGGATCAGGGGAAGGTTGAAGCCGTCAGCCCCATTGAAGTAGTGGATCCCCAGCGGTTCCACCCACAGAAGTTTCTCCACGAATTGGAGGCCCCCGTGAGTCCTGTCATACGCGCAATAGACATAGATGGACAGGGCCAGGCTGATCCCGGAGAAGACCAGGCTCACCCCCTTGACCAGGGTCTCCCGCTCGCGCGGGATGAACAAAATGACCAGAAGGCCCACCAAGCAACTAAGAAGGATGCAGGAGAGGTACGGAAAATATGTGAGTTCTACACTCATCTGTCTATCCTATTTAACGGGACAGTCCCGGCTATGCGAAGAGAAAGTAAAGCGCCACCAAGGCCAAAGCCGCGAACATGACGGTAAGGTTGTACCTCACTTTCCCGGATTGCAGAAAGGACAACAGGTGACCGCTGTCTAATGTGAAGTGGCAGAACCCGTCGATGCTGTCGTTGATAACCTTCTCTTCGTTCTTAGCGCAGGCCTTGGAGAAGACCGAGTCGATGACGATGTTCACAAACCCCCGGTACACATGGTCCAGGTACCAGCGCTGGGCGAAGAGCTCCCTCAGTGGCGGAATTCGCTCGACGAAACCAACTCGAGGGGCAGCACGACGGCCAAACTCAAACCAGGCTACGCCAACGCCCAGGGCTGCCAGCGCTGCGCTGACGTAGGGAAGCCATGCATAGTTCCCATCCTGGTGGCCAACCGTGCCCCCTGAAAGGAACTCGCGAAGAGGCGTCTCCAGGAATCCCAGCATTAGAGTCACGCCTGCCAGAATGACGAGAGGACAGCCCATTGTCCAATAGAGAGCGCTTATCCTCCCCTTTCTCTGATGGCCCGCCTGCTCCCGGACCTTTTCCCTGGGAAAGAGAATGATAAAAACCACCCGAAAGGCGTAGTAAGCGGTGAGAAAGACACCGAACAGTCCGGCTGCGAGCCAGAGGGGATTCCCCAGGCCGGCAAGTGCCGCGAGGATGACCTCTTTGCTGAAGAAGCCCGACAGGGGAGGCAGCCCGGATAAGGCCGCTGCCGCGATGACCAGACACACCATAGGGATCTTCAACTGCCTGGCAGCGCTGCCCGAGATCTCGTACACGTCGTTGGTCTCATACAGATGGACCCAGACTCCGGAGCAGAGGAAGAGCAACGCCTTGAACCCCGCATGGGTGGTCAGATGGAAAGTCCCCGCAAAGAGGCTCCCCGCAGCGAGTCCCATGATCATGAAGCCCAGCTGGCTGATGGTGGAGTACGCCCAGACTCGCTTGATGTCCCGACTGACCATGGCCATGGTGGAGGCCAGGAGCATGGAGACGGTGCCGATGGCCAGAAACACGGTCATGGCATCCTCTGAATGGCTCATGAAAGGAAAGAGGCGAGCGAACAGGTAGACCCCGGCGGCCACCATGGTGGCCGAGTGGAGCAGGGCGCTTACCGGTGTGGGGCCTTCCATGGCGTCAGGCAGCCACGTCATAAGCGGAAACTGTGCGCTTTTCCCGACGATGCCGCCGAAGATCAAGAGGACCGCCAAAGTCAGAAGGCCGGAAGGCATGCGGCCCGCCACCTCCGGGCTGTTCATCTCTCGGATCTCCAGGTTCCCCAGATGAATCAGCACCAGCAGAAGGCCGATGAATAACGCAACGTCGCCCAGACGGGTCATGACAAAGGCCTTCTTTCCCGCCTGGGTGGCGCTGAATTTCTCGTACCAGAAACCGATCAGGAGATACGACGAAAGCCCTACCAGCTCCCAGAAGACGTAAAGCTGAAGCATGGCCGAGGAGATGCTCAAGTTCATCATCGCCCATGCGAAGAGGGATTGAAACGCATAGTAGCGGGAAAACCCGGGGTCGCCAGCCATGTAGCCGAGGGAGTAAATCTGAACAAGAAAACTGATGGCCGCCACCAGACACAACATGAGCAGGCTCACCGGGTCGAGGAGAAACCCAAAGGGGATGTAAACATCTCCTGCAATGAGCCATCTGGCAGAGTAGTGAATCGGCTCTGCCACGCCCCAGTGTTGGACCAGCAGAAAGATGGCTCCGATGAGCGAGCCCGTCACTGCGCCGAGAGCGATCCCTCCCGAGACCCGACGATGATCCCTGGTGAAAACGATGATAAGCAGGAAAGAGATGAAAGGCAGCCACGCGGTCAGCGTCGCCACCGTCAAACTCGGATCTTGTAGCCAGGAAGTCATTGCCTCTCCATCTCAGTAAATCATTCTATAGAATTCCGTCATCTTTTCCCAATATGCCATCATTCCAGTATTCCATCATTCCACTTTTCCAGTCTGCGTGGCCCCCGACTACCACTTCAAGATGTCGTAACGGTCTGGATCGAGGGAGCCGGTCCGTCGATACGCGCTGACGACCAGCGCAAGTCCTACGGAGACCTCGGCTGCAGCCACCGCGAGGATGAAGAGCATGAACGCTTGGCCTTCCATCATCTGCCAGCGCAGGGCCGCCCCGACAAAGGCGATGGCCGCAGCATTCATCATTACTTCCACGCCAACGAGGGTCATGATCAGGTTTCGGTGGGCCACGATGCAGACAAGCCCCATGGAGAAGATGAGCCCTGCCAGAAGGAAGACATGGCCGAAGGGAACGATCATGGTTGCTCCTCCTTGTAATAGTTTTGGCCAATTTGAAATTGGCTAAAACTCAATGCAAATTGCAAATTGCAAAATTCAAAACGGATAGGTTTCTCTCCATTAAATTTGCATTTTTCACTTTGCACTTTTCATTTTTCAATTTCCTCGATGCCTTCTCCCCTTCTCTTGCCGAGCTGAAGGATGGCCACCAGGGCAACGAGGAGGAGGATGGAGACGATCTCAATTGCCAGCCAGTATCTCTCGAACAGGAAATATCCGAAATCACGAGGCCGGACTGTAGCGCCTTGGAGGACGATCCCGCTGCCGGGATCCTTGAAGACCATCGCAACGGCGACGACGAGAAAGACGACTCCCAGGAGCGTAGCAGGCCCCCAGTCAGACAGCAGTCCGAGCTCCCGGGGGGACCGCTGGAAGAGCATGATCACAAAGAGGACGAGGACCATGATCGCGCCGGCATAAATGATGACCATGAAGGCGGCCAGCAGGGGCGCACCGAGCAGGAAGAAGAGGGCGCCTGTGCCTAAGAATGCGACGATCAGATAGAGCACGGCATGAACCGGCTGCCGCCGGGTTATGGCCATGGCCGTGGCCACCACGATAACGGCGGAGAGGAGATAGAAAATGGCAGCGTGCAAAGTCATGCAGAACCTCACTGGGTCACTTGATCACACTGATTTCAATAAAGATGATTTCGTAAAAAGTCGTCTCACCGGTGAAAACCGGTGTCCAGTATTTTCATAACTACCTACGATCACTGGATTCCGGCTTTCGCCGGAATGACGACCATTAGCCTTTTTCGACTTTTTACGAATTCATCAAGAAATAATTACACAGATTTTTCATCGTCCAATCAGGGCATGTTACTTTTCACATTGACCGGCTTTTCTTCGTTGATGTGCGTTCCCTTGTCACCCACCATGGTAACCCCTGCATAGCGATAGAAATTATATTCGTTGTTCTTGCCCCCATGGTTGACCAGGAGGTCCTCTTTCTCATAGACCAGCTTCAGGATATCGCGCCGGCTCGTCTCAAAGTCCGGCGTTAACTGGATGGCAAGGGTTGGACACGCCTCCTCGCAGAGCCCGCAGTAGATGCAGCGGGCGAAGTTGATCCGGAACCATCGGGAATAGCGCCGGCCGTCCTCCCTTTCCGCTGACTGCATGGAGATACAACTGGTCGGGCACACGGACGAACAGAGATAACAGGCCACGCACCGCTCCTCGCCGTCCGGGTCCCGGGTGAGGACGATCACCGCCCTTGATCGTGGAAAGAGCGGGCGCTTGTACTCCGGGTACTGCTCCGTCACCGGTTTCCGGAAAAGGACCTTGAACGTCGTTGCCAGACCCGTGAACAGCGCTTTTATCCCCTCGAACATCGTCCCCATTCTAACCTCTCGTCATGAGTCTCACGGCGCCCGTTGCGATAATGTTTAAGAGTGCCACCGGGATGAGCACCTTCCACCCCACGTTCATCAGTTGATCGTACCGGATGCGCGGGAAGGTCGCCCGAAGCCAGATAAGGATGAATACGATCACGCCTACCTTGATGACGAACCAGATGAAAGGAGGCAGCACAGGACCGTGCCATCCGCCCAGGAAAAAGACGGCTACCAGGGAGCCCAGCGTGATCATGGTGATATACTCGCCGAGAAAGAAGAGACCAAAACGCATCCCGCTATACTCGGTGTGGTACCCGGCCCCAAGCTCGTTCTCAGCCTCCGGCAGATCGAAGGGGATCCGTTTGATCTCCGCCATGGCCGCTGTGAAGAAGAGGAGAAAAGAGACCGGCTGCACAAGGATGAAAGGATACCGGCCCTGGGCGTTCGTAATTTCGACCAGGCTGAACGAGCCTGCCAGCATGACGACCGGGACAAGGGAGAGCCCGAGAGCCACCTCGTAGCTGATCATCTGAGCTGCGCCCCGGATGCCCCCGAGGAGGCTATATTTTGAGTTGGAGGCCCAGCCCCCGAGGGCAACGCCGTAAACGCTGATGGAGGAAAGGGCCAGGAAATAGAGGAGTCCCACATTCAAATCCGTAATGACGAGCGGCACCGGCCTGCCCCAGAGCGTAAACCCACGACCGAATGGAACCACGGCAAAGATGAGCAGGGCCATCAGGGCCACCACACCGGGAGCAAGGAGGAACAGGGCCTTGCTTGCCCTTTCGGGCACCGTATCCTCTTTTGTTACCAGCTTGACCAGATCGGCAAGGGGCTGAAGAAGCCCGAATCTCCCTGCCCGGTTGGGACCGAAGCGTGCCTGCATCCGGCTGAGAAGCTTCCTCTCAACCCACACCAGGTAGGATGCCACCGTGAGCAGCACAATCAGGATGATGCCCAATTTAATGACGAGGAAGATGAATCCCAAAATCCAGTCCTGAACCATCGTCAGCCTCAAACCTCAACCCGTCTGCAAAGATTTCTTGATCTGATCGATCTCCACTTTCACGGGCCACCTCTTCACTTTCTGCCACGCCAGTTTCCGGTGTCTTGGTAAAACGATGACACCAGGAGCCATCGCTTCATCCACGTGGATCTCCACCTCCAGAGATCCTCCCTCCAACTGGAGCGTGCATTTCTCCTTGCCGGCCACTCCCGCTCTCGAAGCATCTGCCGGGTGCATCAGGAGGCAAGGATCTTTTTCAACCTCCTGGATATATCTCGAATAGGCAGCGAGTTCCTCTGTCCCGAATGTCCAATCCACGAAGAGCAGGTGGAGGCTGTCCCCTTGGGACGGGGTCAAACTTCGAGAAGAGAAAGGATTCGCCTTTTCCTGTGATAGCATCACTCGAAGACCGTCTGGTTCTTCATCAAGAGGTTTCACCCCTGCAAACGCAGGATATCTCTTTTTGATCCAGGCCCAGAGTTCTTCTCTCTTGAGCGGTGCCCGCTGTTCTTCCGTATCTGTCATGGCATTGGAGAGATCAGCCAGGATCTTCCACGCAGGCTCTGGTTCTCCTCCGGGGATATCCTGACGGAAGGCGCGGGGCGGATGATGGCCGTTGCTTATCTGAGGGATGGGAATCCCCCCACGATGAACGGGTGGGACAAATTGAACCCGTCCCTCCTGGTTCACAAAGCACGTCTCCATCTCGAAGAGGGTCCGCGTGGGCAGGAAGATGTGCGCGAGCCGGGCGGCCTCAGAGGGCAAATAATCCATCACAAGAAGCAGTTCAAGCTTGGCAATCGCTTTCTTCAACCTATCCTGGTCCGGGAAAGACCAGAAGGGATCAGCCTCAACAAGGATCAATGCTTTCACGTTCCCCTTTTCGATGGACTCGATCAGATCCATAAGGGAACCGTCCTGAGAGGAGAGAAGGGTGGCCCCAAAGGCATTGGGTCCGGGCATCAGGTAGAAGAGTCCCGCCTGGCCCTTTGCAGCATGAAGGAGACGTGCATGATCCGCAGCCCGATCGGGCGTTGTCTCCATCACGATGGCCGTGCCGCAAACGATCACAGGATAGCGGCTCTGCTTCAACCTTTCCGTGATTTTTGCCATCCGCTCGCTTAACGCGGGATCAGGCAGATAACTCGAAGGGGTCTCGTCATAAAAAAGAAGGGCCTCTTTGCCGAGTTTCTCCGCTGCCGTGCGGTCTACGGCCCCTTTGATCAGGGTGGAAAGACAGGATTCCATATGGTCGGGCGAAACGGGCAGGTGTTCGAATTCAAAGGGGAGGAAGACAGGCCTCGGGTCGATGACGGCAATCGCGGCCTCATTTCGAAAGGCCTGCCTCATGGTGAGGGCGAGCATCGGGGCCTCGTTCACCGGGTCTGCGCCCACCGTCAGGATGAAATCGGCCTTCTCCATCTGCCCCATGGAGGTGGCCAATGGATCATCCAGTCTCGATACGGCCCTCCTCGCCTTGCGGGCCATTTCAGAGGTTTCGTAAAACCTCGGCTCGTCCCATCCCTGAGTCTGGCAGAGCCTCATCAGCATCGCCTGGTTCTCGAGACCGCTCCGTGTCGAACCGAAACATGCGATCGATTGGGGCCCAATCTTCTTCATCCGGGAAAGCCTCTCGGACGCGGCCCGGATCCCGTCGGTCATTGAGACCTCTTCCGTCCCGACCCTCGCTCTGCGCGGCCGCTCCGGGTGTTTGGTGTAATAGAACCCATATCGGCCGCGGTCGCAGATGAAGTAACCGTTCACGAATGAATTGAATCGCGCTTCATGCCGGGCGATCTCCCGATAGCGGGCGCTTGCGATGAGGTTACACCCGAGGGAGCAGTGAATGCAGAGGGAAGGACCCCGTTCAAAGTCCCATCGCCTCCCTGTGAAGCGGGACGGCTTATCCGTGTAGACCCCTGTCGGGCAGAGGTCGATGAGGTTCCCGGAAAAGGGGCTTTCCAAGGGACCGTCCTTGTAACGGCCGAAATAAGTATGATGGCCGATCTGCATGGCCCCTAAGTCCCGGTAGCCGGCAAATTCCTGGTAGAAACGGCGGCACCGCCAGCAGTGGATGCACCGGTTCATCTCATGCTGGACGAAGACCCCGAGGTACTGATCATGGTAGGTCCGCTTCTTTCCTAAGTAGCGTCTCAAGCCGTGTCCCCCTGCAACAGCCATATCCTGAAGAAGGCAGTGCCCTCCTTCATCGCAGACCGGGCAATCGTGGGGGTGATTCATCATGAGCCATTCGATGACATGTCTCCGGTAGTCTACGGCTTCGTCATCGGTTGTTGAGACGATCATGCCGTCCTGGGCATCGACCATACAGCTCATCTGGATCCCCTTCACCGGGCCGTCCGCAAATTTCACCGCGCACAACCTGCACGCACCCACCGATCCCAGGCTGTGATGATAGCAGAAGCGGGGGATGATGATGTCGAGCCGCTCGGCCGCCTCGATCACCTTCATCCCCTTCGGGACCTCAATCTCTAATCCGTCGATCTTAAGCTTCGGCATAATCCCAATTTTCGGGTTAGGTTTGAGGCTTAAGGCTGGAGGCAAAATCATTTATGCTCGCCTCACCGCATTTGCCTACTCCCTTTGACCTCCACCCTCAAACGATTTTAAAAGAGTCGTCCGGTGGGCAATGCCCACCCTCCATCTGATCTATGGTGTCACCTCTGTCGCCTACTGCTTTCTGCCTACCGCCTACTGCCTGCCCTTAAAGGGGCATTTCCTCTGGCTGATATGCTCGTGGACCTCTTCCGGAAAGTTGTCGAGGAGGCTTGTCACGGGCATCGTTGCCCCGGGAGAGAAGGCGCAATAGGATTTCCAGGTATGCTGGCTCATGCGCCGGATCATGGGAATGAACTCTTCTTTTCCCTCTCCTTCCTCAATTCGCCGGACCAGGTCCCGGATAAAAGGCAGGGCTTCCCGACAGGGCGTACAGAAGCCACAGGACTCCCTGACAAAGAAATCGAGCAAGTTTAAGGTCGCCCCGACGAGGCACGTCTTCTGGTCAAAGACGATGATCGCCCCCGTGCCCAGCCGATTGGCGGCCTTTTTTAAAGAGTCGAAATCCATTTCCACGTCGTAGAATTTCTTTTGTAGATAATAGGTAGAGGCTCCTCCGGGCAGACAGGTTTTAAATTCATGCCCTGGCAGCATACCACCGGCATACTCATCAATGATTTCGCCTAAACGGACTCCCATGGGAAGTTCAAAACAACCGGGCCGATTCACCCTTCCACTGACACAATAGAGCTTCGTTCCGGCACTGGTCTTGGTCTTGGCCAAACCTTTGAACCACTCTGCACCATGCCTCACAATGTGCGGAACATTGACCAGCGTTTCCATATTGTTCAGGACCGTGGGCTTGTCCCACAATCCTCTCTCGGTCGAACGTATCGGAGACTGTACCGGATGGGGTCTTTTTCCCTGTATGGCATTGATCTGGGCCGTGCCTTCGCCACAAATATACCGGCCCCCGCTGCGGTGAACCACCAGGTCAAAAGAGAAGTTGCTGCCGAGAATATGTTTGCCCAGGTAGCCAGCCTCTCTGGCAATTCTTATTTCTCTTTCCAGAATCAGCGCGCTGTTTTCGTAGGAAGGTCGAACGAAAATGATCCCTTTTTCCCCCGAAACGGCATATCCTGCGATGATCATGCCTTCGATGATCATATGGGGATCCGTATGTGTCATCACGCGATCTTTAAAGGTTCCCGGCTCGTATTCATCAATGTTGCTGATGATATACCTCGGGAAGGGGAAGTTGTCCGCGACGGACTTCCACTTAAGCCCTGCCGGAAAGCCCGCCCCTCCGCGGCCTTGAAGATTGGCATCAATGACCACCTGTTGAACTTCTTTTGGCGAATATTTCTGGAGTGCCATGGTGAGAGCCTGGTAGCCTCCACTTTGACGGTATTCGTCAATCGTGGCAATTCGGTTTGGTTTACGATTTTCGAAGATCACTTGCGGATACATTCAGCCTACCTTGCCATTCTTGGCCGTGGTGCTTCAGCCCTCAGCCTATTGAGGATATCGTCGATCTTTCCTGGAGTCAAAGGGCCGTAAGCCCTTCCATTGATCAACATAGCCGGGGACAGGTCGCAGTACCCAATGCAGGCAGTCGGCAATAGGGTAAACAGCCCATCCACGGTTGTTTCACCGGGTTTAATCCCAAGTTTTTTAGAGAGATAGTCCATCACCGATTCATACCCATTCATCCAGCAGACGACACCATCGCAAATGTGGATGACATATCTTCCCACAGGCTCGCGATAAATAAAATCGTAAAACGTCGCGAGTTCTTCCAACTCAAGGGGGGTCATGGAGAGGAGTCTGGCCCCTTCTTCCAGTGCCTCGTCGCTCAGGTAGCCATAATGATTCTGGAGGGCAAACATGACATCGATCGTCATTTCCCGGGGGCTCACCGCCCTGGCTATCTGTGATCGCAACGTGTTGAGCAATTCTTCATGCAGCATCGAAGGTCTCCAAATCCGAAACAAATTCCAATGACCGAAATCCGAAAACTGCAAAAACGTTTTGAGAATTTGAACATTGGGATTTCGAATTTGCTTCGAGTCTCGATATTCGGATTTCGAATTTTTCAGACGTTCCTAAATGAAAAGCGACTCCTTGCATTCTATGCCCCATTGACTCCCGAAATGGCTACCGGTCGATATCCGGCAGGATATAGTCTATGGAGCCAATGATCGCCAGCAAGTCTGACAGGAGCCTGTCTTTGGCCATCAGAGGCATGACCTGCACATTGGCAAACCCCGGGGCTCTTATCCGCATGCGGTAGGCCATGTTGAGACCGTCACTCACCACATAATAGCCCTGCTCACCCCGTGCCATTTCCGTGGCGGTATAGGTCTCCCCCTTTGGGATTTTCGGCCCTCGTGTCACATTGATGAAGTGATGGATGAGACTCTCGATATCCCGCAACGTATCCTTTTTCTCGGGGACCGAATAGCGGTAGTCATCCGTCATATACCTGCCGGCCGGCATCTGGTTGGCAGCCTGTTCGATGATCCGCAGGCTCTGCCGCATCTCTTCAATCCGGACAAGGTACCGGGCGTAGCAATCCCCTCCCGTAGCCGTTGGAATATCGAACTTGAAATGTTCATAACCTGAGTAGGGCATTTTTTTTCTCAGGTCCCATTCCAGACCGCACGCTCTCAGGTTTGGGCCCGTAACACCCCACTCCATGGCGTCTTTCAGCGACAGGGGTCCAACTCCCTTCGTCCGGGCCTTAAAGATGGGGTTCTTCGTAATCAGCGCTTCATACTCTTTGAGGCGTTCCGGAAATAGTTTGATGAAATCGTCGACCGCCTCTTTCCAGCCCTCCGGCAGATCAGCGGCTACTCCTCCGATGCGAAACCACGATGGATGGAGCCGTCCTCCCGTGATGAGCTCGACGATATCCATTAGCCTCTCGCGTTCACGGAAGGTATAAAAGGTAGGAGTCATGGCCCCCACGTCATGCGCGTAAGTGCCAAACCAGACAAGGTGATTGTTGATCCGGAAAAACTCGGTCAGCATCACCCGGATGAATTGGGCTCGGTCAGGAACCTTAATTCCAGCCAGGGTCTCAACTGAATGAAGATAGGACAGGTTATTTGCCACGCCGCCAAAGTAATCGACCCGATCCGTGTAGGGAATGAATTGATGCCATGACTGATGCTCGCCGATCTTTTCCACGCCGCGATGATGATAGCCAATATCCATGTCGATCTTGCTGATCGTCTCGCCGTCGAGGGAGACGACGAATCGCATGAGACCGTGGGTACCGATATGCTGAGGGCCGACATTGAGCAGAAGCCGCTCTTCGTCCCCTTCCTGCTTGAGAAGGATACCCGCATCGAGAGGCTGATATCTTCGAGCGGACTCCCGGGTATAGGGCTTCATCTCCGTTGCCCGGCCGGGATGGTCCTTCCTGAGAGGATGTCCTTCCCAATCGTGATGATTCAGAATCCGTCTCAGGTTGGGGTGGCCTTCAAACCGGATTCCGAACATATCGTAGACTTCCCGCTCGTACCAGTTTGCCGAAGGCCAGATATCCGTCACCGTCTTCGTGGCCGGGTTCTTCCCGTTCAGCCCTACCTTCAGCCGAATGCGAGACGGAGGATCGAAGGAGAGCAGGTGATAGACAAGGGTATAATCAGGATAGGTTTGACGAACGGGGCGGTCCCTCTCACCACCTGAAATCTCGTGTGCAACCGTTCCCGAATAAGCCACGTAGGGCCTGGAGCCTCGCCGTGCAGATTCATCAACGGCAGTGAGATCGTCGAGCCGCAGGTATTTCGGCGTTGCCTCGGTCTTCAGAAACGTGAGGACGTCCCTGATGCGATCCTCTGCAACATGAAAGGTCATCATATCCGGGGATTCAGGGCTCTCCACAAGGGCCCCGCCACATCTTTCTTTCAGGATTTGGGCCAGGGACTTATCCCTTTCATTCAGTTCGATCCTAAGTGCCGGTGGCGTCCACATCAAGTCGGAACGGCTATCCCAGAACCTGGGTGATGTAACGGAGGTCCCCCGGACGGGGATGCCCTCCATTCCCGGGCCGCGCGTATCCCGGGATTTCGTTTCTCCGTCAACGAGAACGGGATTCGTCGTCCCCTGAATGCCGCCACCCAGGCGAAGGACGGAGCGGGCTGGCCTTTCCTCTGAGACAATTTTCCTCTGTAGAATCGTTAACGCATGCTCGATGGCTTCGGGTCTTGGAGGGCAGCCCGTGACATAGACATCGACAGGGATGAACTGATTCAGTCCCTGGACAACACTGTAAACATCGTACATGCCGCCACAGTTGCAGCACGAGCCCATGGAAATGACCCATTTCGGCTCAGCCATCTGTTCGTAAAGCCTCAGGATGATCGGGGCAATCTTCTTGAAGACTGTTCCTGCGACGATCATCAGGTCGGCCTGTCTGGGGGAGCCCCGGAGCACCTCGGCTCCAAAGCGGGCCAGATCATAGCGGGGAGTAAAGACGGCTGCCATCTCGATGAAGCAGCACGATGTCCCGAAGAAGAGAGGCCAGAGGCTATACTGGCGGCTCCAGTTGATCAGGTCGTCAAGCTTGGTCAGGATGATGTTTCCGGAGTGACTGAGCTTCTCCGGGCTTTCGGTCCCCACTCCAGGCCCCCCTTTTTCCAGACATAGAATAGACTCATGAGCAGGATGATAATGAAGAAGGAGATCTGAAGCCAGCCCGACCATCCAAGGCGCTCAAAGGCAATCGCCCAGGAAAAGATGAAGGCGGCTTCCACGTCGAAGACGAGAAAGAATGCGGCGATGAGATAAAAAGCAACGGGATAAGGAAATCGGGCTGTCCCGGTTGGAATGATGCCACACTCATAAGGTCTCAACTTTTCGGGATTGGGTTTCTTCTCACCGAGCCAGCTCGAGACAAAAAGGAGGGCCGCCACCAATCCCAGAGACATGAAGGTAAAAAGGATCAGTGCTAGTATTCCAGAATCCCAGAGAGATAAGCTTTGAGCGGACGATACGGGTTCCATGGTTTCTCAACAAGCAGACGACATTCAAACTGAAGGATTAGAAAATATCCCCTTTAAGCTACTTGATCTCCAGGAAGAGATAAATGGGGTAAAGAAAGTATTTTCCGACTGGAAAGTATGTATTTTTTCATCGCCACCTGTTCACTCCTCCCTCTCGATCATCGATCTTCTCGGTTTCCCGCCGAATGCGACCAGTACAAGGCAGAGGAGAAAACCAACGAACGAGACGAGAAGCGTCAAGTTGAAGGAGCCGGTGAGATCTTTCAGATACCCTCCGGAGGTTGTCCCCAGAAATTGGCCCACGCCGTGAATAAGTGTCACAAGGCCGTAGACAGTGGCTTTCTTTTCGCTGACCTGCTCACCTACTGCTGCAGCAATGATCGTCACGGTCCCGAGGAAGGTGAGACCGAAAAGGAAGGAGGAGAGGCCAAGAATGACGGGAGGATGGAGACAGAGAGGGAGAAGGAGGGCCAGGGAGATCAGTCCATTGTTCCAGAGAAGAGCTTTCTTCCGGCCGACGTGATCCGAGATGTATCCCCAGGCGAGACCGCTCCCCATGCTCGTCCAGCCGAAGAGGGACCAGATCACCCCTGCCATCTTCTCCGCCACACGAAGATCTTCGACCATGAAGGCGACAAAGTAAGTCGCGTAGATGTTGTAGGCGAGACCGAAGATGAAGTAGACGAGGATGATGAGCCGCAGGGAGAGGGTTCCGGCTTTTGCTGGATGGGAACTTCCTTCTTTTCTTTTCGAAGCAGAAAAGGAAATGAGGTCGATCCTCTCGGGCCGCTCTTTCAACAGAATCACCCCTGTCAGCGCCACCCCCAAGGTCATGAAGCCCATTAGGCCCCAGCATCCTCTCCAACCCTCCCCTCCCGGAGAGAGGAGAAGGGGCGGAATCAGGAGGCCTGTCAAAATGACGCCTACTCCCGTACCACCCGTCACAATTCCCAACGCCTTCCCGAGGGACCGCCTCTCGAACCAGGCCATGGGAAGGGTCGTCATGGCGATGTGTGCACCCGCTGCACCTGCGCCCAGGCCAAAGGTTAAGAAAAGAAGAAAGGAAAATTGTGAGGCCTGGCTCATACCGAACATGCAGAATGAGCTGCAGAGAAGGGAAACGATGACAACCCTTTTCGAACCGAGTCGTGTTGCCAGCGCTCCGCCGATGAATGAGAAGAGAAGATACCCCAGGAGGATTCCTCCGCTCAGGAGCCCCATCTCCACATATTGGAGCCCGAGCGATTCTCTCATCCTGGGGATCAGCATCGGATAGGTGAAGCGGCCAAACCCCAGGGCTGCCATCTTCACGAGAAGGCCCATCCCGACGATGATCCATCCGTAATTGAACTTCTTCATCTGTACCAATGTAACCTCATCCTTCCACTGAGCAGGCCCGCCGTGAACCCTTCCAAAACCTTTCCACGGGGCATCTTTTTCCTGTCCAGAAATCTGCCCCGGGCAGACCTCAATGCAAAGGCACGAGGAATCATACCACAGGGATGTCCGGCTTTCCAGTGAATCAGAAAGCAGGGACCACCGGTGATTTTGAGAGGCGGCACATCAAGGTATCCTGAACGGGCGGGTCATTGAGGACTTGACGAAACCCCTTTTTTTTGATAGGAATAAATCTATGAGCAAGGTAACCATTCGTCATTCCGTTTTAGAATTGGTGCAGGGGGACATCACCCGCGAGGACACGGAGGCCATTGGAAATGCCGCCAATGCCGCACTGGCCGGAGGGGGCGGGGTCGATGGCGCCATCCACAGGGCTGGTGGCCCTGCGATTATGGCTGAACTCCGAGCCCGCTACAAAGGCAGTCCGACGGGATCCGCAGTGATCACGGGAGGAGGAAACCTGAAGGCGAGATATGTCATTCATGCGGTGGGGCCAAGATATTCCGGAACTCCAAGGGATGGGGAGCTTCTCTCGAGCGCGTATCGGAAAAGCCTGGAGTTGTGCACACAGAATAAGATCACCACTATTGCCTTCCCCTCCATCAGCACCGGAATCTACGGATATCCCGTGGAGGAAGCTTCACGCATTGCCTTAAACACCGTCATGGACTATCTCAAGGATCACCCCGAGATCAAACTGGTTCGCTTCGTCCTCTTCGACTCCAGAACCTTGGCGGTTTATGAAGAAGCCCTGAAGGAACTGGCCAAATCCCAATAACCAAATTCCAAATCACAAATAAACTCCAATTTCTCAATCTTCAAAACCCGGGGGGGCTTGGGATTGGGGTATTATTTGATGATTGGGATTTGGAATTTCGTCATTCCAGGATCTTTCTAAGCGCTTCGTCGGTCTTTTTACCCTTCGGCCCTTCTCCCGGAAGGTAGAGCATCACTCCCTTTCCGCCTTTCAACGGAATGATCTCGACCTTTCCTTCCTGGGCCATCTTGCTCGTAAACTCAACGGGGTCTCTGTTGAATTGTTTTCGGAATGCCTCGTTGAGCCCGCTGAAGACGCTGTTAATCCCCCGATAGGGATCCTTCCGAAGCTTCTTGATCGCTTCGATGACGAACTCCCCTTCGTGAAGAGGTTCACCTGCAGAACCCATGATCAACTGGAGGATCTCCTCGGTCGTGGGCCTCTGAGGAGCCTCTCCCGGGAGAAAAAGCATGACCCCTCCTTTGACAGGCCGTGTTACGATTTTCCCCTCAGCAACCAGTTTTGACGTCGCCTCGGTGGGATTGGTTCCAAAGTATTTTCTGAAGGCCTCGTTAAAACCGCTGTAGACGATGTGGATCCCCTTGTAAGGCTCCTTCCTCAGTTTCTTGATGGCCTGAACGATGAATTCCTCTTCGCTGAGCTTCTTCTCCCCTTCCATCATCCGTTCCCCCTTCGTCTGTATTTTGCTGATGGGCCGCCTAAAAAGATTAAAAAATTCTAATACTATTTTAATGTTCCTTTAATATTGATCGTGTATACTGGTAATCAACAAGACAAAAAAATCTCTTTCCTCCTCTAACCCAAGGAATCCACCGAATTCAATGAACTCGGTGGATTTTTTGTTTAGCACACCCGGTCAAAAACATCGATCTAACCGTCCTCAGGTAGCCCTGAGAGCATCCCGGAGTTCCCTGATAAGCAGTTCTACGGTCCCTCTCGTTCCGCCGGCGAGCTTCCTGCGCCACTCCCCTTCCGTTTCAAACCGGACATCACCAATTCTTTCCGCCCAGGGCCTGATCGCCTCACGTATACCAAAATGATCGAAGGGGTCGCCTTTGAGCTCCCTCGATCTGGCCATGATGTCCGTGCTCAGGCGAATGAAGGCCCGCAGGGCTGCTCCCGTTTTGATGCTATACTTTCGGCCCTCCCAGGCCTTTGGAAACAGGGCCTGGATCGCCTTAAAGTAGTTCAGGAAGAATCGCTTCCCATTCTGTTCAAATTCCCTGAAGCGATCGACCCCTCCGATTTTCTCGATATTCGCAAAGAGATCAACCATCTCTTCTGCCAGCGAGGCCTGCGATACACGGCCCTTTCCCACCCCGAGTATCTTGATCTCCCCTCGCAGCGGAGAATCCTCCTCCTCATTGAGCTTCCGGATGACATCGTGTGCGAGGGCCTGGTGAGGATCGGCATAGAGTTTCCGTCCGGCCAGAGAGATCAGATGAGATGGATTGAGCTTTGTGTGCTTGGCATTGATCGTAACAAAAAGCTCAACAGTCTGCCTGGCATCGAGGGTATCGAAGAGGATTGCCGGAACATCGATAACCTGATCCGTTTCTCCTTTTGCACTCAGGGCCAGAAGCCGGTGCTGGCCGTCGAGACAGCGCAGAATACCGGTTTCCTCAGGTATCTGAAGCATTCCGAGGTTTGGATTCTTTCCGATTGGGGAAAAGCTCAACCTCTTTTCCGTGATCATGATAACCGCCCCCGGAATGGCAGGTAGATTCTGGGCCTCCTGACAACTCGAATAATACTGGATGAGTTCCCGGATCTTCTTTCGGATCATGGGTCTTTGAAAGGCAGATTCACTCTGGCCGATTCGTTTCTCCAGCATCTCCCAGTTGATGGCCGAGACCACGGCTTTTCTCCGTTTCTTCTCCTTCTCCTCTGCGGCGGAATAGCTCAACACCTCAAACTTCACAAGCTTGTGGATGTCGCCTGAGGTAAAAGAGGTCAGATAGAAATCGACCCCGAACTGTCTGATCTTTTGAGCCGGAATGGTGATCATGGCGCCACCTCCCCCATTACAGAATAAGTGTCGGTGTCAGTTGGTCTGAGAATGCCTCCATCTTTGTGCCAATTTCGTCACGCCTCTATATTAGTATATAGATACCAGAATTCACACACCTACACAAGCCATTTTTGTGTCGCAGGAGGTTGGGGGAATCATCAAGGGGGTTGAAGGACAAAATTTCTGTGGAGAACGGTTTGAAAACCGACCTTCTTGGTAAGGGCACCCCTCTCTTGGCGGGATGCCCTCACGGACGATCTAACCCGGGAATGACACGACGAATAAGGACAAAAACCTTTTCAAAAGGCCAGACTTTTATCTCAATTGGAACCGAGTTCAGGATGAGTTTCGCCAAAAACCAAGCATTGTTAACGTCGAAAGTCCTTGAACCCGTCTCCCATTGGACCTGGTTCGGTTTCTCCCTGAGGTTCAGCACTCAAAAATCCGCAATAAGACAGCTTCGTTTTCTTCAGATACCAGCAGCCGGGCAGATAGGGACCCCACCACGACCCGTCAGTACATTTGTAAAAACCCTGCTTCTTTGTACCCGAGATCATGGGATAGCAATTTGTGGAGTCAGAAGCATAGCTGAGCTGCATCGAAGAACCGTAATACTCCCAAACTCCAGAATCCCCGAATTGATCAAGGAAATTTCCTTCCTGATCCATTGCTATCAAGAAGTAATTCCAGCTGGGATAGTAAAAATCGGAACACTGGCTATCGTAGTAGAAGACGTAGCATGAAATTTTTGCCTCCACTTTACTGATAGGCACCATGGCGAATAGAAAAAATAAAGCCACCAGCAGAAACCCAAAACCTTTTTTTCGATTCATGATCGACCCCCCTCGTTAAAGATTTGAAGCATTATACATAATGGAATATACGTTGTCAATTTTTTTTGAAGAGGTCTTTTTGAAGAGGTTTCTTGACCCACAATGTTTGGTATTCGAGGTCATCCCTGACCTCGAATAGAATCAACGAAGCCAACCAATCGGGCTTGCGGAAAATTCGGGAATGGAAGAGACTTTCTCAGAAACCTCTCAAAGGGCGGAGGCGAGGAGCCTTTTTACGTATTGATGGGCGGATAATAGACGAGTCTTCTCCTCTCTGCGGGGAAGGTTAGAGAGATGATGGTCCTCGGTCTTTTCTCATTCACCCTGAATTTGAGGACTCCCCGATTCTTCTGGATAAGCTCTTTCACCAGCATAAGCAGTAAATTGAGGGCCCCTTCCTTCTGAATGGATGGAATCGGAGACGGACCCGTGAACTGCTCAATCCCTTTCTGGTAACCGGTGAAAACGACAAGGATCTCTACATATTTCCCGTCCTTCTGCAGAAGGACCTTCCGATCCTCCGCACCCTTTTGAATATTGAAGGATTTCGTCAAAAAGCCGATGCTTCCGCCTGCCGGTGTCGAAAAAATCGCAAATTGAAGGACGGAGCTCAGGATATACTTGAGCTGTTCATCGTGAAGGACCGTCTCGGGAAGGTCCATCTCAAGTTTCTTAAACACCCTGATTCTCTTCTCTTCAAGCTGTCTTTCATACTCTTCGAGGATCCCTTCAAGGAGAAAATGGATGGTGTTGGCCTTTTTGATGGGAGTGTTGATGTTGATGTAGTTTAAGAGACCGTTCAACACGGAATCGATCTTCTTTACATCCTCCGTTAGAACCTTGTAGAAGTACTTTCTGAACTCGACATCGTCCAGTTTGTCGATCGAAAGGTGGGCGAATGCCTTCATGGAACCGAGGGAATTTTTAAGATACTGAATAAACTCAATCAGAAAGGACGACAGGAATGGGGAACCTTCCTCCACGGGCAATTTCTTACCCTCCGGATTAAATGATCTTACCCCTGTCGCCGGCGGAGACAGCAAAGGGTGCTCCTCGCCATTTTCCTCAAAAAGATCCTTTTCGATGGAACCTGCTGTGTTTTTCAATGGAGCTGCCATGGCAAAGCCCTCGTCTGAGATAGTTTGATGTTAAATCGAGCAATTTCAATGCCAACTCTGTAAAATGGTTATAAGTACAAGTAATCATCGGGATATTTCGCGTAAGCCTGCTTCTCATCGACAGGGAGACTGACAAATGTTTGTCACCCGAAATGCGGATTTTTTGAGGATTTTACATGGAAGGGTGTGAGGCGCAGACCAACGCTCGGAAGAAGCGTGGGCGGGAGGTCTTTCTTTCTCGCTTCTTTCGCCGTGGGAAGAAGGTGTGGCGGGGAGGCATCAGAATAGACCCTGACGCTGCCTTGGGAAACCTGAGAGAATGGCTTGCTCGTGTCTGTTTGGCCAACCGGCGGGTAGAGCCTCACACTTCGATACGGTTAAGGAGCGTTATTCCTGCGTAGTAACAACAGCAGGCGCTATCGAAACTGTTGTCGAAGACCCTGCTCTTTCCATCCTGAAAAACGATTCGGACATAACAGCGTCCGCCCGGAACTTCGGAGGCCCATACCTCAAGGACCATGCCGCATCCCCAGGAACGGAATTTCTTATGGAACACCTTATCCCCCACATGGAGGTAGGTGTGATGAACGGCCTTCTGCGACCGGCGAGAATCCTTCTTCGTTCCGGGAGGATTCCTTACCGCCGGGAAGCTTTCTTTCTCTCCCATCTTCGATGCACCCAGAACCACTGGTCGGGATACTGGCGGATCATCGACTCGATGGTCTGATTCATCATCTGCGTATTGGCTTCGACGTCCCTCTTGATATCTCCGGTCTCCACCAGTTTCAGGGGCTCTTTAAACATTAAACGATGCCTTCCGTATCCGTTTCGGACCATGAATACTGGGACTACGGGAGCACCCGTTCTCATAGCCAATACACTCAAAGCAGGCGTGGTCGGTGCCTTTTTCCCGAAAAAGTCAGCCCAGACGCCCTCGCTTCGTTTCGCCCTCTGGTCAATCAGGATACCGATCAGCCGATTCTCCGATAGGGCACGCATCACCTTTCTGCTCGCCTTTTCGGCCGGGATAACCTGCAACCCCATTTTCTCTCTTATCTCCGTCACCATCCGGTCCATCCAGGGATTCTTCTTGATCGGCTTCGCAATAACCGAGATCGATAATCCCAGAATTTTGGCGGACAGTGCCATCAATTCCCAGTTGCCGAAATGGGAAAGGAGAAGAAAACCACCTTTTTTTTTATTATCCAGTACTCTCTTCAAAACCTCCACACCCTCTATCTCCACTTTCCGCTGAAACGTCTCAAGATCCATTCTCGGAATTCGGAAGAATTCAACGGCCGTCATCCCGAGGTTCTGAAACGTTCTTATCGCGATATCCCGGAGTTCTTCATCCGATTTCTCATGACCGAAGGCAGTGCGAAGGTTTTGGAGAGCCACCTTGCGACGTTCCCGGTCGAGCTGATAAGCCGACCTGCCTAACTGTCTTCCGATCCAGAGAGCAACCTCTTCTGGGAGAAAGTTGATGAAGAAGCTGAACCCCTTCACAAATAGATACTGAAGATAAGCAATCATCTTTCCAATTTCAGATTGTAGATTTCGGAGTGCGGAGTTGACTGTTGAACCGATACTCTGCAACCCCCATTCCGAAATCCGCAATCGTTCTATTCCTCCCCCTGATACGGGAGCGCCTCGTCAATCAGCATCACGGGGATATCGTCTTTGATCGGATAGACCAGGCTGCAGGCCTTACAGATCAACCCATCCTGTGCGCGATTGAGGAGGACATCTCCCTTGCATTTTGGGCAGGCCAGGATATCGAGAAGTTCCTTGCTGAGTGCCATCTTCGCCCCTCCTTTACAATCCGCAATCGTGAATGGCTATTGTCGAGGATTATAACATAAAAAAATTCGCCGTGTGATTTGAAATGAAAAACCGGCCTATCGTGCAGGTCTCAAACGATCCGGGACGGCCAATTGATGAATATCGCTCACCTTATCTGACTTTCGAGGGTTTTTGAGAACGGGAACACAAACGGGAACTTTTTGCTTGACAAAAAGATTGATTATGTTATCTTTCACACGGTTCTAAATTCCGAGAAAGGGGGAAGATGGGATGGCGATCAAAATCACCCGAAGGGTATTTCTGCAAGTTTCGGGAGCCACCGCAGCAGGAGCGGTGGTAAGCGGCTTGGGATTTGATCTCTCACCTGTAGAGGTCTATGCCCAGGAGCTTCGCATCAAGGGAGCAAAGGAGACGACAACGGTCTGCTGCTTTTGCTCCGTGGGCTGCGGCATCATCGTCCATACGGATGCCAAAGGGAAGGTGATCAATGCTGAGGGAGACCCTGACCATCCCATCAGCGAAGGGGCGCTATGCGCCAAGGGAGCAGCGAGTTATCAAATTGCCGTGAACTCGAATCGCCTCCAGAAAATCCGTTATCGCGCTCCTTACAGCACCGCCTGGAAAGAGGTGAGCTGGGAGTGGGCGCTCGACAGGATCGCGGCGAACATCAAGAAGAGCCGGGATGCCAGTTTTACAGGGACCAACGCCGATGGGAAGGTTATTAATCGGACCAAAGGGATTGCCTCTGTCGGAAGTGCGGCCCTCGACAACGAAGAATGCTGGCTTTATCAGACTTTTCTAAGGTCTTTGGGTCTTGTCTATATCGAACACCAGGCCCGTATCTGACACAGCGCAACGGTAGCGGCTCTGGGAGAGTCGTTCGGACGCGGTGCCATGACCAATCATTATATCGACTTTCGGAATGCGGATGTGATCCTGAACATGGGTAGTAACGTCGCTGAAAACCATCCTGTCTCCTTCAAATGGGTCCAGGCGGCCAAGGATAAGGGGGCGATTTTCATCCATGTTGATCCGAGGTTTACCCGTACGTCAGCCAAGGCCGATATCTTTGTGCGTCTCCGTTCGGGAACGGATATCGCTTTCCTCGGCGGCATGGTCAAGTACATCCTTGACAACAACCTCTACGATGAATTTTATGTGAAGAACTATACCGATGCCTCTTTCATTGTCAGCCCCAGGTATAGTTTCGACGATGGACTTTTCTCGGGATACAACCCCTCTCTCAGGGCGTACGATCCTACGTTTTGGGCTCTGGAAAAGGATGAAAAAGGAATTGCCAAAAGGGATATGACCCTGCAGGACCCCCGATGCGTCTTCCAGCTTTTAAAGAAGCATTACTCCCGTTATTCGTTTGAGAAGGTTACGGAGATCACCGGAACGCCGGCAGACGATCTTGAAAGGGTCTACAAGGTGTATGCTTCCACCGGACCGCCGGACAAGGCGGGCACCGTCCTCTATGCCATGGGCTGGACCCAGCATACCGTAGGGGTTCAGAACATCCGGGCGATGACGATGATTCAGGTCCTTCTTAGCAACATGGGCATCGCTGGTGGCGGAATCAATGCCCTCAGGGGTGAATCGAATGTCCAGGGCTCAACAGACCAGGGCCTGCTCTTCCATATCATTCCTGGGTATCTTCCCGCGCCGCGGGCTCAATGGGCAACCCTTGCAGACTACAATAAGACAACTCCGGCCTCAAAGGATCCCCGGAGCATCAACTGGTGGAAAAACCGGCCCAAGTATCTGGCGAGCCTTCTCAAATCGATGTTCGGGGAGAATGCGAAGAAGGAGAATGATTTCGGGTACGAATGGTTGCCGAAACTCGACTCGGATCAGGATGCTTCCTGGCTCAACCTGTTCGATGAAATGTATAAGGGAACTTTCAGCGGCTTCTTTGCCTGGGGGATGAACCCGGCCTGTTCGAGCGCTCACGCGGGCAAAGCTCGTGAGGCCATGGGCAAGCTGGACTGGCTCGTGAATGTCAATGTCTTTGATAATGAAACCGGCTCCTTCTGGAAAGGCCCAGGTATGGATCCGAAGCAGATCAAGACCGAGGTCTTCCAGTTGCCTGCGGCTGCTTTCCTCGAAAAGGAGGGCAGTATCAGCAACAGCGGCCGCTGGATGCAGTGGCGCTATAAAGCGGTCAACCCACCGGGAGATGCGAAATCCGATGGCCACATCATGTATGAACTTTTCAACGCGGTTCGGGCCCTCTATCAAAAAGAAGGCGGAGCATTTCCTGCGCCCATTTTGAGTTTGAAATGGGACTATGAAACGAATGGCCACTTCGACATTCACAGAGTGGCCAAAGAGATCAATGGCTATTTCGTGGAGGATATTTTGGAGCACCCGGTGGATAAGAAGGCCTACAAGAAGGGGACCCTGGTTCCAAACTTTGTCTACCTCCTCGATGATGGCAGGACCTCCTGCGGAAACTGGCTCTATTCGGCAAGCTATACGGAAGCTGGCAATATGGCTGCCCGGAGAAAGAAGACCGATCCCACAGGATTAGGCCTCTATCCGGAGTGGTCCTGGTGCTGGCCCCTCAACCGGAGGATCATCTACAACCGGGCGTCCGTAGATCTGGACGGAAATCCCCGGGATCCGAAACGGCCACTGCTCACGTGGGACTCAGCCGGAAAGAGGTGGGTCGGAGATGTACCCGATAATGCCGTGCCTCCGATGGGAACAGAGGGAGCTTATCCCTTTATTATGAAACCTGACGGAGTGGCTTCTCTTTTCGGACCCGGACTGAAGGATGGTCCCTTCCCCGAACATTATGAGCCTCTCGAATGTCCCATCGAAAAAAATCTGATGTCAAACCAGAGGATCAACCCGGTCGTCAAGATCTTCGAAGGAGGCCCGGATAAATTCCTCACTTGCGATCCGAGGTATCCATTTGTCTGCAGCACCTACCGGGTGACAGAGCACTGGCAGACAGGGGTCTTGACCCGGTGGCTTCCCTGGCTGATCGAGGCTGAGCCTCAAATGTTCTGCGAGATGAGCCTCGAATTGGCGAAGCTCCGGGAGATTAAGAACGGGGACCGCGTCGTGGTATCGAGCCCCCGCGGAAAGGTCGAGGCGGTGGCCATCGTGACCTCCCGTCTCAAGCCTTTCAATATCGCGGGCCAGACGATCCACCAGATCGGCATCCCGTGGCATTTTGGCTGGCTCCATCCCAAGGACGGCGGCGAGAGCGCCAACCTGCTCACGCCGACGATCGGCGATCCCAATACCATGATTCCCGAGTCAAAGGCCTTCATGGCCAATGTCGCGAAACTGACCAAGCAGCCAGCGAAAAAGAGCGCGAAGAGCTAAAGGAGGTGACCCAAAATGGCGGATAAATCCCTTTTTATAGATACGACAAAGTGTACGGCATGCAGAGGCTGTCAGATCGCCTGTAAGCAGTGGAATCAGCGGCCGGCGGAGAAAACGGCCAATCTTGGAAGCCACCAGAACCCTCCGGACCTTTCGGCCAGCACCTGGAAGGTGGTCCGATTCAGTGAGATCCCCGGAGACAAAGTGAACTGGTATTTCTTCCCGGATCAATGTCGCCATTGTATGGCCCCTCCCTGTAAAGAGGTCGCTGACGCGAAGGCCAAGGGAGCCATTGCCATCGATGAAGCAACGGGAGCCGTGATCTTCAACCCGAAGGTAAAAGTGAAGCCAGCCGACTTCAAGGAGATCCGGGAGGCCTGTCCCTATGACATTCCGAGGACGAATGCGGCGACGGGGACCCTGGCGAAATGCACCATGTGTTTCGACAGGACCGGGGCGGGCTTGTTGCCAGCCTGTGTGAAGACCTGTCCCACCGGTGCGATGAGCTTCGGCGACCGGAAGGCAATACTCGAAAAGGCGAACAAAAGATTCGAAGAAGTGAAAGGCCGCTACAAGGATGCGATGCTCGCCAGTCCCGATGATGTGCGGGCCATTTATCTCCTCGTCGATGATCCCAAGAAATATCACAAATACGCTACGGCAGAGAATGGGGTCGGGATCACGAGAAAGGTCGCTCTTCGACGGCTCTTCCAACCGCTCAGTGCATTGCGTAACGTGATCGGATAATGCCCCCAGGAGGGAGGTTTTATTGCAGGGCTTGTTTCGGTAAGGGCATCTTTCATACCCTAAGCCGAAACAGGCCCGTTTTTTTGAAGCTCCTTGGGTTTACGCCATGCGCTATGCTCCATGCGCTATGCGGTTTATAGAAGGAGGATTCCTTGGAGAATCTGCAAAAAAGGATCGAACAGATCAAAAAGAAGAGACCGGCGTATGGTCCCATTCTCGATTTCTATCAAAAGATCAGAGAGAAACAGGAGGAAGTAAGGACCTCTGTGAAGGTCGATCCCCTTGTCCTGAGCAAAGCAGGGAAGGATCTCCCCCCGAGAGAAGGTTTCCCCCTCCTTCAGAAAGAGGATTTTCCGATCGATCTGGAATCCTCGTCAACGCTCTTCCGCTCTATCTGTGAGATTGCAAAAGGATCAAACCCCTTTCTCTCCCGGGAGGTAAAAAAGATTGAGGAGATTTTTGAAAACAAGAGACTGGACCTGACAGAGTTGTTTCAGCAGGGAATCCGGGAGCAGAAGATTGAACAGGTTGCCGAGAAGTTCGCCCTGGACAAGAAGGTCTTCCTCTTTCTTCTCCAGGAAAGTGGTCGTCCCTCGGTCGAGAGCGCTGTTTCAAGACTTTGTGAGGAACTCCCTTCCGGAACCCAGCTCAAGGGTGACTGTCCCCTTTGCGGATCCCCTCCCACCCTGAGTCTTCTGAAGGAAGAAACGGGAAAGAGATTCCTTTTCTGCCCTCATTGTTCCTATCAATGGCAGGTCGATCGCCTTGCCTGCCCCTTCTGCAGCAATTATGATCATGAGACCCTCCGCTATCTCTATGCAGAAGACGAGGAGGCTTACCGCATCGATCTCTGCGAGAAATGTCACCAGTATATCAAGACCATTGACCTGAGAAAAATGGATGTGCTTGATCCCTTCCTGGAAGACATTGCCACCCTCCATCTTGATGTTCTCGCTTCCCAAAAGGGATTTGGGAGACCTTCTCCGAATCCCTGGACAACGTGAAATCAGAAGTTCGAAGCCTACCCTCCTGCCTCTTGTTTTCGTCCCCTTAATAGGATATAAGTATTCTTAATTTCCCCTCTGGAGCAACTGAAATGAGCAAAAAGCTTACCTGGTTCGGCGTTTTTCTTCTCATGTCGGTTCTTCTGATCAGCACCTCTTCAGTTTCTGCGCAAAGCCATGGGAAACCCCTTACCCTCGTTTATAGCAACAATATCAACGGGGAAATCGAACCCTGCCCCACGTGAGGGCAGAAGAGTCGACTTGGCGGTCTGGCCAAGAGAGCGGCATGGATGCAGGAGGTAAAGGGGAGTGGGAAGGACGCTCTTTTTTTGGATTCGGGTGATCTCCTTTTTAAGAAGTTCATTGCCCCCCTGTCCGAGAGCGAATCAAAGATGGCTTCCGAAAAAGCCCATCTCATCATTGAGACTCTCAACCTGACAGGCTGCAGTGCCGTGGGGATCGGAGACGACGACCTCAGCTTGGGGAAGGATTTCCTGGTTGAGATCTCGAAGAAGGCAAATTTCCCTTTTCTCTCAGCAAACGTTCTCGATGAAGACTCGGGAAAACTTCTCTTTCAGCCTTATCTTTTGAAGGAGTTCAACGGCCTCCGGATCGGAATCTTCAGCCTCCTCTCTCCCGATTTCTTAGGTCCGGCTGACCCGAGAAGAAAGGGGTTGACCCTCCAGCCTCCCGTGGAAGTCGCACAGAACATGGTAAAGGAACTTCAATCCAAGACAGACCTCATCATTCTTCTCAGCCATCTCGGGTATCCCAAGGATGTGGAGCTTGCGCAGACGGTTTCGGGGATTCACGTTATCGTTGGGGGCCACACGGGGGTCCAGCTGATGAATCCCCCGGTAATCAAAAACACCGTCATCCTTCAAACCCCCCCGAAGGGAATGTATGTGGGACGATTCGATCTCAGCTTCATGAGCGGTGAATCGTCATTTTGCAATATTGCCACGAAGCACTCTCTGGAAAGAAACCTCAACAACATTAAGAATCGAATCGCCACGGGTAATGCTTCGGAAACCGAAAAGGCTCAGTGGCGAATGACCAAAGAGGGCTTCGAGCGACAGCTCCAGCAGCTTCAGGGAAAGAATGAATTCTCGAACACCATCCTTCCTCTCACGGAACAGATGAAAGACCATCCTGACGTTGGAAAGATGGTGGAGGCATATAAGGTAAAGTTTCCAGAACCGCAGAAACCAGCGCCTCAAAAATCAGCACCCAATAGTGCTCGGTAAAGGTTAAGGTTAACCCGCCAGTTGCATTAAGCAGACTCGGCGGGAACACTTCCAAAGCCTTGTAATACGGGTTTTATTAGAATCGAATGGGTTATGGAGAACCCCTTTGCTCAACCCAAACGGGTCTCCTCACCCTCACCCCGTTAACTATTTCCAATCCCACAAGCGGCATCTGATGGTGACAAAGCCGCGGTGGCGAATGGTCTGTTGAATGATTGTGATGGCACCCGTTGACCTGATTCTTCTCCATCCTCCCAGCCTTTACGATTTCAGAAAACGACCCGCAATGCACGGGCCGATCAGCGATGTCGTTCCCTCGACGCCCATCTTTGAGATGTACCCCATCGGATTTGCAAGCCTCTCGGAATACCTTGAGCGCCAGGGGCTGAAGGTGAGGATTGTCAATGTGGCCATGAAGATGCTCAAGGACAGAAGGTTTAACGTCGAAGATTTTCTTTCGAAGCTGAAGGCGGGAGCCTTTGGCATTGATATCCACTGGATGGCTCATGTCCAGGGGGCGTTGGCTCTGGCAGAGATCGTTAAGCGGTTTCATCCGAAAACCCCTGTCATCCTGGGTGGGCTCTCTGCCACCTACTACCACGAGGAAATCCTCCACCAATACCCTTTTGTTGATTTTGTGGTCAGGGGGGATTCGACAGAGAAGCCTCTTCTTCAACTGCTGCTCGCCATCAAGGGGAAGGGCGGCCTCCAGGATATTCCCAATCTCACCTGGAGGGACGGAGGGAGCGGAATCCGAGCCAACCCCCTCACCGATGTCCCGGAGGATCTCAATGATGTCACCATCGACTACCGCCACATCATGAAGAAGGTCGTGAGGTATGTCGATCCCACGGGGTATCAGCCTTTCATCGACTGGTATAGCTACCCTGTGACTGCTGTCTTCACGTGCCGTGGGTGCGTTTACAACTGTAAGACCTGCGGAGGCTCGGCAAAGACCTTCCGCTCCATGGCCAATCGATCGAGACCTGCCTTTCGAGATCCGAAGCTTCTGGCACAGGATATCTTCAATATTTCGGATCATCTCAATGCACCGGTCATGATCATCGGAGACATCTTCCAGGCCGGGAAGGAGTATGGCTTCACTTTCCTCCAGGAGATGAAAAAGAGAAAGGTGACCAACCACATCGCCTTCGAATTCTTCGTCCCTCCTCCCAGGCCCTTCCTTGAAAAGATTGCCGAATCGGTCCTGAACTTCAACATCGAGATCTCTCCTGAATCTCACGATGAAGAGGTCCGGAAAGCATTCGGCAGGCCTTACAATAATGAATCTCTGGAGACGATGATCGCGGACGCCATCGATCTCGGATGCAAACGGATCGATCTCTTCTTCATGACCGGCCTGCCCAAGCAGACCTATCAGTCCGTCCTGGACACCGTGGAATACTGCCGGTCCCTCCTCGAACGGGTTCGGCCCTACAACAAACTCCTTCCTTTCATCTCCCCCCTCGCCCCTTTTCTCGATCCCGGAAGCGCCGTCTTTGAGGAGCCGGAGCGTCATGGATACCGACTCTTCTTCAAGACCGTTGAGCAACATCGGCAGGCCCTTCTCGCTCCGAGCTGGAAATACATTCTCAACTACGAAACGCAGTGGATGGACCGGGATGCCATCGTTTACAGTACGTATGAGGCTGGAAAGAGGCTCAACCGTCTGAAGGCCCAGTACGGTCTGATTGATGCGAAAACCACGGAAGCTGTTGAAAGACGAATCGAAGGGGCCGTTCGAATGATGAAGGAGATCGACCGGTTGATGGCGATTTCCGATGTCGAGGAGAGGGATCGTTCGCTGGAGGCCTTCTTCAATCGTTCCCAGCCGTTCGAGACCCATAGCATGTCCACTGTCTGCGAGAAGAGAGAGCTCGAGTGGCCCACCCGCTTCATTCGAATGAACTTCTTCAAGATCCTGAAGACAATCCTGATGAGGAGGAAACCCAATGTCCGAAACCCCTCGCCAGCAGGCTCTGCGAAGAATACCCAGTGTCGATGAAACCCTGTCAAGGCCGGAGGTCGGTGACCTCCTGAGAACCTATCCCCGGACCGTTGTCGTCGAGGCGATCCGGAGAGGGCTGAAAGGGCTTCGGGAGGACTTGCTTCACCGCGAAGCGTCCACTGCCGCAGAGGAAGCTCTCTTTTCCTTCGAATATCTCCTCCCCTTCCTCCAGAAGGAGATCGACCTTCAGATCCGGCCCCGGCTCCGGCGGGTGATCAACGCCACCGGCGTGGTGATCCATACGAATCTCGGAAGATCTCCTCTTCACCCGGCCGCGCTTCAACATCTGACCGATGTTTCTTCAGCCTATTCCAACCTGGAATATGACCTCCAGCGAGGCGAACGGGGGAGCCGCTACGCCCTCGTGGAGGAGATCCTCTGCCGCCTTAGCGGCGCGGAATCGGCGATGGCGGTCAATAACAATGCGGGAGCGGTCTTACTCGTTCTCAATGCCCTGGCAGCGGGGCGGGAGGTGATCGTCTCGAGAGGGGAGCTGGTGGAGATCGGAGGGGCTTTTCGGATCCCTGAGGTCATGAGGCAGAGTGGAGCCACCCTCCGGGAGGTGGGAACAACCAACCAGACCCATCTCAGCGATTACGAGAAGACGATCGGTCCTCAAACGGCCTTGCTCCTGAAGGTCCATCCGAGCAATTTCAGGGTGATCGGTTTTACCTCGGAGGTCCCCCTCGACGCCCTGGTGAAACTTGGGGCCCAGCACAGCCTTCCGGTCATGAACGACCTCGGCAGCGGCTGTTTCGTTGACCTCACTCAGTATGGACTGATGAAGGAACCAACGGTCCAGGAGGTTGTCCAGACGGGTGTGGATGTCGTCACCTTCAGCGGAGACAAACTCCTTGGAGGGCCGCAGGCCGGAATTATTCTTGGAAAAAGGAGTCTTCTCGATCGGGTCAAGACGAGTCCCCTGACCCGGGCCCTTCGTATTGATAAGCTGACCCTTGCGGCCCTTGAGTCGACCCTTCTTCTCTACCTCGATGAGAAGAGGGCCATGAAAGAAATCCCGACCCTTTTCATGCTGACCCTCGACCGAAAAACATTAAGAAGAAGAGGAAGGAGGCTTCTCGGTCAGTTCTCCCGGACGTCCATCGATCAGACACGATTCACGCTGAGGGAAGACGTCTCTCAGGTGGGAGGCGGATCCCTTCCCATTCAGGAGCTTCCGACGATCGTCCTGGCCATCAAACCCGAGTGTTGCTCTGTAAACGACCTCGAAGAAAAACTGAGAAGAGAAGAGCCTCCCGTCATCGTTCGAATTAGCAACGACGAGATCGTTCTCGATATGAGAACCCTCTTCGAGGAAGAAATCCCTCTTCTGGCACGCGCTCTGAATAGAGTCCTATCCCCAACGAAATCACAAGCTGGCAATCAAGGCTAAAGCCTTGAGTTACAGTCCTTGTGTGTTTCTGTAACTCAACCCTTTAGGGTTGATGAAGAACGATTTTAGAAGTTTCTCTAAAGCGATTTATGTCAGTTAGGAATATCTTCAATCGATCTGCCCTTCGGACAGAGAACGAGCTTCTCTATCTCGAATCCCCTGAGATTGCACGAATTCCCTGGGTGCGTCACGGCTTCCTCACACGAAAGGGAGGGGTGAGCCTCCCGCCTTACGATACGCTCAACCTCGGCAGAAACAGCAGTGATGATCCCAAATCTGTATCGAGAAACAGGGATCTCATTGCCGCAACCTTCGGTTTTGATCGAAATCGCCTGATTTTACTTGATCAGAGGCATGGGGACGGAATTCTTGTTCTGAAGGAGCCCATTCATGAACTCCCTTTACCATTAGAGTACGATGCCCTGATAACCAACGCATCCGATCTTTTTCTGGGAATCCTTACGGCAGACTGCGTTCCGATCCTGGTGGTCGATCCGCGCCGGAAGGTGATCGCCGCGATCCACGCCGGTAGAAACGGGACGGCCCTTCACGTTACGTCGAAGTGTTTGAAAACGATGAGAGACGAATTTGGCTCTTCCATCGGCGACCTTCGAATCGCCATGGGACCCTCCATCGGTTCCTGCTGCTACGAAATCGATCGACCGGTCTTTCAGTCAGAATGGGAACCCTTTTCTGCCTCCGCCGGAGAGGGAAGATGGAGGATCGACCTTGCCAGGATCAACCTCCATCAGATGGAAAAGGAAGGGGTGAACCAGGCACAGGTCGACTCGATTGATCTCTGCACGCGCTGTCATCCCGACCTCTTCTTCTCCTATCGAGGGGAGGGCAAAACGGGAAGGCAACTTTCCTTCATCGGGATGACGGAATAATACTGATTACACAGATTCCATTTCAAAAGAATCGCCGTAGTCTCGCTTTCTAAATCGGGGTTATCAGCGAACCTTGACTTTACCCGGTAAATCGCTTAGTCTTTTTTTTGGAAGTGGACAGGTTCTGGTGGGCCTCCTGGACTTCAAATCCAGTGACGGGCAGACGATGTCCGTGGTGGGTTCGATTCCCATGCGCTTCCGCCAAACCATATTTAACCTCAAAGGAGATGAGTATGTTCGGAATTGGAATGCCGGAGTTGCTGGTCATCTTGGTCATCATCCTCGTGATTTTCGGAGCCGGAAAACTCCCTCAGATTGGGGAAGGTCTTGGAAAGGGGATCCGGAATTTTAAGAAAGCGACCAAGGACAAGGATCAGGATGAAATCGACGTGACTCCCAAAAAATCGGAAGAGATCTCTGAAAAAAAATGAAAGGTTCAGAGGCCCTTTCCTCTTTGCACCATGAAACATATTGTCTACATCGGGATCGGTTCCAACCTCGGGGACAAGGCCGGTCGCTGTAAAGAAGCCATTTCTGAAATCTTGAAGGTTGACCGCAACACGCTCCTGGCCCAATCCTCCCTTTATGAAACCCGACCCATCGGCTATACCGAGCAGGATGGGTTCGTCAATGCTGTGATAAAGATTGAAACGGACCTCAGCCCTTCCGGTCTCCTCCAGACATTGAAAGCCATTGAATCCCGGATGGGGCGGGTCAAGACCTTCCCGGGGGGACCCCGGACGATCGACCTCGATATCCTTTTCTATGATCAAATGGAGGTTCGCGGAGAAGCTCTTGAAATCCCCCATCCCCGACTCCATGAACGTCAGTTCGTCCTCGTCCCTCTGGCCGAGATCGATCTGGGACTTCTTCATCCCGTGCTCAGAAGAACGGTCCGGGAACTTCTCGACGGCCTCCCGGAGGATCAGGGCGTGGAAAAAATATCCCATCCTTGACGAAGGCTCCCCAGCATGGGTCGACTGATTCTCTTGTTCACTCTGATCCTCATCCTTTATGCCGTGCTCCATCTCCTCATCAAGGATATGGCTCCTCGAAAAAAAAGCCCTCGAAGGGAAGGCGAGTTCGAGGAGCTTGTTGAGGATCCTTTCTGTCAGACCTATATCCCGAAGCGATCGGCCATCCACCGAAGAGTCTTTGGAAAGGATTGTTACTTCTGCAGTGAGAAATGTCTAAAGAACTACCTTGAGAATAGGCGCTGAAAAACCTTCAATTTTTTTGCCGCTTTCCAAGCGCCCCCCCATCCAATCATGAAATCCTTAAATCCTTTCCGCCTGAGGCCTCAAAAAAAATCCTCAAAATAAATCTTGACAAGGGTCAATATTTTTGGTACAGATCTTTTGTATGCAAAATGTTCAGAGCATAAACAGGACCCCGACTCAAGTTACCCGGGATGCAGCGATTCTGGAGGTGATGCAGTCGCTCCGCCGTATCATAAAATCCCTCCAGGATTACTCTCAAGAGGTATTCAGCCATTATGGAATCACGGGTCCTCAACTTTGGGTGCTTAAGACCATCTATCAGAGTGGGAGCTTATCCCTCGGCGAGCTAAGCAAAGCCATGTATCTCCATCCAAGCACGGTCACAGGGGTCGTCGATCGATTGGAGAGGAAACGGTTCCTGTTGAGAGATCGGAACGGAGAGGATCGAAGGGTCGTTAAGGTTCAATTGACGCCCAAGGGGAATCAGGTCGTCAAAAGAGCCCCCAAGCCCATTCAGGGAAAGATGGTTTATGGGTTGCGAAGGTTGAAGAAGGACGAACTCATCCTGATCTATAAGTCCGTTCTAAAATTGGTGGAGATCATGGAAGCCCAAAACGTGAAGGTGACTTTCTTTTTTGATCAGGAGACCTGACCCGCCACATCAGGAGCAGTAGAGAAAAACGAAGGAGGCTGATCATGGGCAGAAAAATGTTGACTCTGGTGATCCTCACCCTCTGTTTCGGAATGATCATGACAGGATGTCCGAAGAAGGCGGTAAAAACGGACGAGGCAGCTGTTACAAGCCGTGAAGAGGCTGCAGTTGCAGCCGCCAGAGAAAGGGCGGCCCGTGAAGCAGCGGAGCGGGAGAAGGCGGAGGGGGCTGCCAGGGAAGCTGCCAGGATAAAAGAAGAGGAAGCGAAGAGAGCAGAAACCGAGAGACAAAAAAAGGAACTGGAAAAGAGCCTGGTCCCCAAGCAGACACCTGGCATCGAAGGGAAGGTCTTCGATTGGGCACTGCTCAAAGACGTCCATTTCGACTTTGACAAATACGATATTCGACCCGAAGACACGCAGATCCTGAAGGAGAATGCCTCCCTCCTGGTCAAATATCCCAATATCAAAATTCAGATCGAAGGCCATTGCGATGAAAGAGGAACGGTCGAATATAACCTCGCCCTGGGTGAAAGGCGCGCCAACGGTATTAAAAAATATCTTGTCTCCCTCGGCATCTCCCTGGATCGTCTCTCCACAATCAGCTATGGCAAGGAGATGCCCTTGGACCCCGGTCACGATGAGGAGGCCTGGACCAAGAATCGAAGGGCTCATTTTATCGTTCTATCCAAGTGATCCCCTTGGGTCAGGGACCAGGTTAAGGTTAGGGAGCTGGCGCTCCCCCATTTTACAGGGCTTTAAGAATCATTCCTAAAAAAAGTTTGACAAAGGGAGACATTTTCGGTATGGTAGAAGTATTGAACAGAGTGATATGATTCTAATCTGGAAGGGAGGTGAACGTATGGGTAAGTGGGCTTTGAGGTTTTTTCTGGTTCTCTGTTTACTCTCCTTTGTTCTTTCCGGCTGTGGTTATTTTTCCACGAAGAAGGAGATCGGGAATGCTGAAAGGTTGCTCTCTGAACTGAAGGCCGCAGAAGGGGCAAAACTGGTTCCTTACGAGTATTGCAGCGCAGAGGCTTTTTTGGAGGTTTCCAAGCTCGAATTTGCTGACCATGATTACAAAGCAGCTAAGGGCTTTGTGGAGCGCTCCAAATCGGCTGCCGAAGCTGGTCTCGCTGAAGTGAAAAAGAGGAAATAGCGAAAGAAATATGGAAGGGGGTGAAAGATGACCATGGGAAAGAAATGGATGATGTTGATACTACTCATTCTGGGAGCGATGATCGCTTCAGGATGTTCAATAAGCGACCAAATCATGAGGGAGACTAACGAGGCAAGGGATGCCTTTCAGAAGGCGACCCTGGCGGGAGCAAAGCAATGTGCACCCTGCGAATATGCCAGGGCTGAAGCCTATCTTGCTATGATAGAGCACGAGGTTTCAAGTAATCAATTCTGCTATGATCAGCAAGCTTGGCTTCGGCCGTCAATCAAGATCGCAAGAGAGAAAGCCTTAGAGGCGATTAAGATCTGTCAGAAGCCGCCTACACCACCACCACCGCCGCCACCACCACCACCACCGCCACCGCCGCCACCACCAC